>Ga0156388_1051_pt3 | contig 21644 bp, 20 predicted proteins | sample RifOxyA3_FD_108032 | JGI IMG/M metagenome (GOLD analysis project Ga0156388, IMG submission 108032) | Desulfobacterales bacterium RIFOXYA12_FULL_46_15
TGGATTATGGAGGAATTTTTATAAATATCCGGACAAAACGTTTCAATTCCATGCGGATGATGGAAAGGCGATAGGCCCGGTAAGCATCAGCATTCCATACCAGGTCTTTAAACTCCCTTCTCGATTTCTTTGTTTTTCCCGCGTATTGCCAGATACTGATGGAAGAGCTTCTATTGCTTCCCTTTTCCAGCGATAACAAGGCTTATATGGATGCCGAATTCAGAGGCGATCCACTATAAATCCCATGATCAAAAAAATACTTGACAAGGTTTTTCAATATTTATATATATTAACTATAATAGTAAATAATTTACTATAATAGTAAATGAGGACATGAATGGTCACAAACAATACATATTTTTCAAAATCACTGGAAAAAGGATTAAAGGTGCTTTCACTGTTCACCAAAGAAACGCCTGCTTTAACGCAAACCAATATTTCAAAATTGCTGGGGCTGAATATGACTTCAACCTACCGGTACATCAATACACTGATAGAAATGGGCTATATTGAGAAAGATGATGCGACCAATCTTATCCGGCCTTCTATTTTCTGTTTTGCCTTCTGCAACAATCTGATCGGTGCAACAGACTATAAACGGTTCATCAAGGTTCAGGTTGACGAGATTCACAGCCGCTACAACATGACAATCGATGTCGCTGTGTGTGTTGAAGACACCATGATGCGTATTTACAACAAAGAGGCGATAGATACGCTCACTTATATTTTACCGGATTTCACCAAAAGCTGCCTGCACAATACGGCATTGGGAAAAGCCTATTTGTCAGCCCTGCCGGAAGATGTCCTGAAGGAACGGGTCGCACAGATGGAATTATTGCCGAAAACCCGGAAAACAATCACGGATCGGGATCTTTTGCTAAAAGACCTGATGATTGCAAAAAAGCGGGGATATGCCATGAATATTGAAGAGTATATGCAGGGACTTATTGCGATTGCCGCGCCTCTTACCAACCCCCATACAGGCAAAGTGATAGGAGGCATCTCATTCGATTTTTCAATCCTTCAGCGCAATATAGAAGAGATCGAGCAGCAATTTGTGCCAGTCGTCATTGATCTTGCAAAAAGAGTATCTGCAACGCTTCCGCCTGTAAGAGAATTGCCTTTGTCTTCAAGCAGCAGGCAGGTTTGATCATCGGGCAGGGAGAATCGTGTTAATTAAAAATAAATCCAGGGAGTATCGAATATGACTATTGCCGGAACGTCCAATCCTTTATTTTATCAGACTGCTTCATCTATGCCGGTAGTTTCAAAGGCCCATGGAATTTATATATGGGATGAATCCGGGAAAAAATATATTGATGCCTGTTCAGGAGCTGTCATCTGCAACATCGGGCATAACGATGAAAAGGTGATAGAGGCTGTTTCAATCCAGTCAAAATCCGTTTTTTTCACCTACCGGACCCAGTTTGAAAACAGACCGGCCCTGGATCTGGCTGTAAAATTAGTTGAAAATACGGCTCCGCATCTTGAAAGAGTCTTTTATGTATCCGGCGGATCTGAAGCTGTCGAATCTTCGATGAAACTCTGCCGCAGTTATTTCTGCAGCATCGGACAGGCCGGCCGGTATCAATTTATCAGCCGCACGCCCTCATATCACGGTTCAACCCTTGGCGCCCTTGCTCTTACAAGTTATTCTCCGCTTGAAAAACCTTACCGGCCGCTCCTTCAGACATACCCCAAGATTCCGGCTCCATACTGCTATCGCTGCCATTATGAAAAAAAATACCCCCAATGTAATCTTAGATGTGCATCAGCATTGGAACAAATGATTCTGGAACAGGGACCGGAAAATGTTGCAGCTTTTATCTGTGAACCCATTGGCGGGGCAAGCACTGGAGCCCTGGTCCCGCCTGACGGTTATTTCACTTTGATCATGGAAATCTGTGACAAGTATGGCATCCTGCTGATTTTAGATGAAGTCATGACAGGTTTCGGCCGGACAGGAAAATTGTTTGCCTATGAACACTGGAATCTTAAAGCCGATATTGTCGCTTTTTCCAAAGGGATGGCTTCAGGGTATTATCCCCTGGGAGCCATCATGGCCCGGGAACACATCGTTCAAACAGTGATGGATCACGGCGGATTCCCCCACGGGCATACGTATGCCGGCAATCCCATGGCCTGTGCCGTTGGCCTGTCTGTGTTCAATCGCATCATCGAGGACAACCTGTCCGGGAATGCCGACCGGATGGGAGTACTCCTTAAAACAGGGCTTCTTAACCTTGCAGAAAAATACCCGTTTATCGGCGAAGTGAGGGGCAAGGGATTGTTGACTGCCCTTGAGTTTGTCCAGGACAATCTTACCCGCAAGCCTTTTGATCCGGCATTTCAGATGAACAGCCGGATTACCGGGCAAGCCTTTGCCGAGGGCCTGCTTGTTTACCCCAGAAGACCGATTAACGGTCTTGCCGGGGATCACGTGTTGATAGCACCCCCGCTGATCGTGACAGAAAAACAGATAGACGAGATCCTGTCCCGGCTGGACAGGGCTCTTAACCGTGTTGCCTTATCTTTGCGGGAAGACTGCCTTGGATAAGATGATTTGCAATCATTGGGAAGGGCCATAACCTGATCCCGATTTTCGATAATAACCATAAAATAGAGAAGAGGAGAAGAATGATGCGCAAAATTACACAAATTGTTTTTGTCATGTTTGTCAGTATGGTGCTGATACAGGCTGCGTTGGCTGATGACCTTTCTAACGTCAAGCAAAAAGGCGAAATCACGATGGCAATGAGCGGCCAGTATCCGCCCTTTAATTTTGTGAATGATCAGAATAAAGTCACCGGGTTTGATGTTGAGATCGGCCAGGAGATCGCAAAGAGAATCGGTGTTTCCGGCACCCCTGTCACGACTGCCTGGGACGGTATAATTGCCGGCCTTCTGGCCAATAAATTCGAATTGATCTGTGGCAGTATGGCCATTACGGAAGCACGTCTCAAATCAATTGATTTTTCAGAGCCGTATTATCGTTCAGGTGCACAGCTTTTTGTAAAAAAGGGTTCTTTGCTGACGTCAGTTAAAGATCTTGCAGGGAAAAAAATCGGTGTAACCCTGGGCACGACTTATGAGAAATGGGTCAGGGAGAATCTTTCCTCTGTCGACATTCGTACTTATAAAGGTGAACCGGATATGTTTCTTGAGATTGCCAACGGCCGGATTGACGGCATTATCACCGACAAGATCGTCGGTATACTGGCCATAAAGGAAAAAAATATCCAGATCCAGCTGGCCGGGGATTTGCTCTATGAAGAAAAAATGGGGATTGCCTTGCGCAAGGGGAATGATTCATTAAAGAAAGTCATCAATCAGGCCCTTGTTTCTATAAAAGAAGATGGAACATATAATAAAATTTCCATGAAATGGCTGGGAACAGACGTTAGATAGATGCATGTATCTGCCGTTTGCCTGCCAGGTGGTTTTACAAAAGGAAACAGGCAGGCAAACGGTTATTTATATTGTAAAAGGAAAAGATTATGCTTGACTGGAATATTATGGTTCACTATTTTCCCTTTCTGCTCAAGGCGACCATCCTTACCCTGGAAATTTCCCTGTTATCCCTCGTCCTGGGGCTGATATTCGGACTATCGGCAGCTTTGTGCAAACTTGCCAGAAATCCGTTCCTGCGCATGCCTGCGACCTTTTATATCTGGCTGATACGATCAACGCCGCTGCTGGTTCAGCTATTCATTATTTATTTCGGATTTCCGCAACTGGGAATTGATCTGGGTCCGTTCATGTCCGGTGTCCTTGGGCTTGCATTGAATGTCGGCGCCTATAATGCCGAAACTATCCGGGGCGGTATTATTTCAGTCCCCCGGGGACAGACAGAGGCTGCCCGGTCACTTGGCATGACGATCAACCTGTCCATGAGGAGGATTATCCTGCCCCAGGCATTACGGATTATTCTCCCTCCCCTGGGCAACAATTTTATTATCCTGATCAAGGATACCTCCCTGGTTTCCACCATCACCCTTGTTGAGTTGACCCTTACGGCCCAGCGTCTCATCGGATCCACATATAAGCCATTTGAAATATATCTGATGGCAGCAGCGCTTTATGCCGTGCTCACCACAAGCGCCAGTCTGGTCTTAAGCTATCTTGAAAGAAGAACCCGAAAGGAGGCCCGTTAGCCATGGCATTCAATTCAATAAACCGGACTGACGTCCCAATGATAGAAATTTGTGACCTGGAAAAGAGGTTTGGCCATCTGCAGGTGCTTAACAAGATCAATCTAAAAGTAAACCCCAAGGAAGTTCTGGTTATCATCGGGCCAAGCGGTTCCGGCAAATCAACCCTTCTGCGCTGCATCAATCATCTTGAAGAACCGACCGGGGGCAAGATTTTTTTTGAAGGAACATTGATCAATGACAGTAAGAAAAACCATAAGGCATTTGAGCGCCATATCAATCAGATCCGCTGCAGACTTGGAATGGTGTTCCAGCAGTTCAACCTTTTCCCGCATATGACAGTGCTTGAAAATGTTATGGAAGCGCCGGTCCATGTATTAAAGCAAAACAAGTCAGAAGTGCGTGACAGGGCTATCGCTCTGCTCGACAAGGTGGGTTTGATGGATAAAACAGGGGCATATCCGGGGATGCTGTCAGGCGGACAGCAGCAGCGGGTAGCCATAGCCCGTGCCCTGGCCATGGAACCTAAAGCCATGCTGTTTGATGAAGTCACATCAGCCCTGGACCCTGAACTTGTCGGCGACGTGCTTCGGGTCATGGAGGATCTTGCCCGGGACGGGATGACCATGCTGGTGGTGACCCATGAAATGGGATTTGCAGAAAAGGTGGGTGACAGGGTTATTTTTATGGCTGACGGTGTCGTGGTTGAAGATGCCCCTCCCCATGAAATATTTGCCAGCCCAAAAGAAAAGAGAACCAAACTCTTTCTGGCAGAGGTACTGAAATGATTGACAAGGTGACAAGTTTGGACAGGGCGCTCAAAAAAGTGAAGAACGGCCAGATTGTCATGACAGGTGGTTTCGGTGTGCCAGGTACCCCTTTTTGTCTCATCAAAGGTGTACTCGATAAAGGGGTATGTGATTTGACGTTGATAAAGAATGAGGCCAACGAGGCAGGTCTTGGCATATCGCTCCTTATCGAGGCCGGCCGGGTTAAAAAGCTGATAACCTCTCATCTGGGGTTGAACGCCAGGGTGATCGAAATGATGAATGAAAGCCTGATTGATGTAGAGTTCTTTCCCCAGGGGATTCTTGCTGAAAAAATACGGGCCGGGGGCGCAGGCCTTCTTGGCATTATTACGGATATCGGGATCGATACCATCCTTTGTCGTGACAGACAGGCTGCCCACGTTCATGGGAGGCAGGGATTAATTGAACCATCCCTTCGTTCGGATATTGCCCTTATCCATGCGTCCAGGGCAGATCGTGCCGGTAACCTCATCTATGAAAAGAGCGCCCGCAATTTCAACCCGCTGATGGCCATGGCCGGGGATCTTGTGATTGCCGAAGCGGAAACCATCGTGGAGACCGGACAAATCCCGCCGGACGAGGTACATACCCCGGGGGCTTTTGTTGATCACGTGGTGCTGATCGAAACCCTCATGCCGGAATATGGAGTATTAAAACATCATGTCCATTGATCCTAAAAGTGATCCAAAAAGAAAAATTGCCATGCGGGCTGCCAAAGAAATAAAACCCGGACAGGTCATCAACCTGGGTATTGGTATCCCGACACTGATACCGGAATTTCTGGGTAAAGACATGTCGCTGACCATTCATTCTGAAAACGGCATCATTGGTGCGGGAAAAAGCAGCGGCCCGGCCAGGGCAGACCGCAATCTGATCGATGCCGGGGGAACATATATCACCACGGTTTTAGGGGCGGCATTTTGTGATTCATCCGTAAGTTTTGCCCTGGTCCGGGGCGGCAGACTGGATCTGGCTTTTCTCGGTGCATTGGAAATATCTGAAAAAGGGGATCTTGCCAACTGGATCATACCGGGAAAATTCGCGCCAGGCATAGGGGGGGGAATGGAACTGGCCCAAAAAGCAAAGCGGCTCGTGATTACGACCACCCATGCCACAAAAAACGCTTCTGCCAAAATCCTTAAGAAATGCACCCTTCCATTAACTGCCAGCGCCTGTGTTGACATGATCATTACTGAACTTGCAGTCATTAAAGTCAGCCGGAACGGATTGGTGCTGAAAGAAATATCGGAAGAGACAGACCTTGAAACTGTTATCGGCCTGACTGAGGCGCCGCTGATCATATCAGATGATCTGACACGATTTTAATGTCATAGCGTAAAGGATTGATCATTTTGAATATACAGGAAAAGAAAATCATTGAAACAATTGACAGCCTGACAGACGATATGATTGAGTTCGCGATCCGGCTTGTTGCCGAACCCAGCACACTGGGTCATGAAACCTGCGCAGTGACAGTGATGAAAAAGGAATTGGACCGGATGGGGTTTTCAACATCACTTGTACCGCTTGATCGCGGAAAACTGGCAGGCCATCCCGGATTTGCCCCGGTTCCCTGGTCTCTTGAAAATCGAAATAATCTCATCGGCATACTGCCTGCTGAGTCGGCCGGGGGCAACAGTGCTTTGTTTAACGGTCATCTCGATGTTGTGAGTGCAGGCAATCCGGATTTCTGGACCAGGGACCCGTTTTCACCCACAGTGATTGACGGATGGCTGTATGGCAGGGGGTCAGGGGATATGAAATCCGGTATTGCAGCAATGGTGTATGGCTCTTATGCTGTCAAAAAAGCAGGATTTGGTTTGTGTGCGCCCCTGACCATTGAAGGGGTAATTGAGGAGGAATGCAGCGGAAACGGTGCGATCGCCTGTCTGGCTGAAGGATATGATGCCAAGGCAGTGCTTATCCCTGAACCTTTCGGTCCTACAATCCTGACCGATCAGCTTGGGGTTCTGTGGTTTAAAATAAAGCTCAGCGGCAGACCGGCTCATGTTCAAAAAGCATCCAGCGGTATTAATGCCATTGAAAAATGTTATACTTTGATCGATTCTTTACGGCATTTGGAAGTCCGCTTGAATGAATCCGATATTCCAGCCGCTTACACCGGCATGGAACATCCTATTAATCTGAATATCGGCGTGATAGAGGGTGGCGACTGGCCGTCGACAGTGCCGTCAGAAGCACAGTTTCATGCACGGCTCTCTTTTTTTCCTGAAATGAGCTATGAAAGGATCTGCAGCCTGATTGAAAAAAACATCCGACTGGCTGCCGGCAAAGACCCTTGGCTGCGTGACAATCCGCCTGTGGTAGAGTTTTATGGTTTTCGTTCGGAAGGCCACAGTCTTTCCAGGGACTTGCCGGCATTCAAGGTTCTGGATGATTGCCACAGGAGCCTGACAAAAGAGGAGGCCAAATCTTATGTGTCTACCTGTACGACTGATCTGAGGGCCTTTCATCGGTTTGGATCAGGCCAGCCAACCTGTTATGGTCCTGTTGCAGAAAATATTCATGGCATTGACGAGCGGGTTCATCTGGAAAGTGTCATCAATGTGGCCCGGGCCTATGCCTTGTTTATAGCACGCTGGTGCAGGCTTGCCGATTAATTTGATATATGGGTTTAAATATGGAGGGGTTTAAATATGGAAGAAGTCGTTATAACCGGTTACCTGCGAAGTGCCCAGTCACGTTCACGTCCGGCGATTCCGGAACGGGATGGTTTTTATCAACTCAGGGCTGATGATCTTCTGGCCCGGCTCATTCCTGCATTGCTCCGGCGTTCCTGTGTCAATTCCGGTGAGATTGACGATTTGATTATCGGGTCGGCTCTCGGCGTATCAGAACAATGGACATTTGGCGGAAGAACGATAGGTATGCTGGCGGATATGGATGCCCGGGTTCCTGCCCGTTTCATCGACCAGCAATGCGGTTCCGGAATGGCAGCCATTCAAGTGGGTTTCATGGAAATTGCAACCGGATTTGCCGATATGGTTCTGGCATGCGGTATGGAACATATGACCCGCGTTCCCATGGGCCCGAGCCTGTTTGAAAGCGGGGTCATGTCTGTCAACCCGTCATTGTATGAAGATTGCGCCTATACGAAATGGGATATGGCCACTACAATGAACATGGGTCTTACTGCAGAAAAACTCGCCAATGAAGCTGGAATCGGCCGGGAAGAAATGGATCTTTGGGCGGTACGGTCTCACCAGAGAGCAGCGATTGCAGTGCAGTCCGGTTTTATGGCCGGGGAAATCCTGCCGATACAGGCTGAACAATCTGATGGCAGGCTCGTCTCTGTCGAAAAGGATCAGGCTCTCAGACCCAAAATCGACCTTAGGGCAACAGCCGGATTGAAATCCATATTTAAAGACAAGGGCACGATAACCGCCGGCAATGCTTCTCCCCTCAGCGCCGGTGCCGGTGCCATGCTCTTGATGTCAAAGAAAACCGCAATAAGAAGAGGATTGAAACCTCTGGCATCGATCAGGTCAATTGGTTTTGCCGGTGTTGACCCGACCCTGATGGGGAAAGGCCCTTTGCCCGCAACCCGGATGGCTTTGGAAAAAGCCGGCCTGGCGGCCAAAGATATTGATTTCTGGGAAATCAATGAAGCATTCAGTGTCGTTGTCCTCAATTGTATCAAAGAATTTGAAATCGACCCTGAGCGCGTCAACATCCACGGCGGCGGTATTGCTCTGGGCCATCCCCTGGGTGCGACCGGTATCCGGCTGGTTGGCACGCTGGCCCGTATTCTTGACGGGCAGAAAGGCCGTTTCGGGTGCGCCACTGCATGTATTGGCGGCGGTCAGGGAATCAGTGTGATTCTGGAACGTCCGGAATAGGTGAAGGTTTTTTTAAAGCCACCTTCACCTATAGTGCCAGTCAGATGGTTGTTTGAAATTTTTTTATTTGCCGATAATGGTACGGCCAATGATCATTTTTTCAATTTCCTTTGCCCCTTCATAAATTTCAAGGACTTTGGCAGCACGGTAGAAACGCTCGATATCATAATCGTCAAAATAGCCATAGCCGCCGTGGAGCTGGAGGGCTTCATCCACAACTTCCACGGCGATGCGGGAGGCATAGAGCTTGGCCATGGCCGTGACATGGGTATCGGGCGTGCCGTTGTCAAGAAGCCAGGCAGCCTTGTACATGATGTTCCTGGCAAGCTCCACTTTGACGGCCATGTCTGCGATTTTGAACTGGACGCCCTGGAAGGTGCCGATGGGTTTTCCAAACTGTTTTCTGTCCCGGATATGTTTGACGGCCATGTCCAGGGCGCCCTGGGCAAGACCCACGCCGTGGGCCGAGACATAGGCCCGGCTCCGGTCAAAAAAGGCCATGAGCTGGTGAAAGCCGTTGCCCCGGGTTCCGATGAGGTTTTCTGCCGGGACCCGGCAATTGGTAAGATATATAGCTGCCGTGTCTGAACAGCGGAGCCCCATTTTCCCGTGCATAGATTCGGCTTTGTATCCGGGCCGGTCAGTCTCCACGGCAATGATGCTGTGGCGTTTGGACCGGGAAGGGTTGTCCGGGTCTGTGAGGCAGAAGACCAGCATGAAGGTGCCTTTGGTGCCGTTGCCGATCATGACTTTGGAACCGTTTAGGACCCATTCATTCCCGTCCCTGACGGCTGTCGTGGCGGCGGAAAGGGTATCGGAACCGGCATCAGGTTCGGTAATGGCAAAGCCCATGACCCCGTCACCGTTGAATATGGGATCTAAAAATTTTTTACCCTGCTCGTCTGTGCCGAAAAGGATGAATTCTTCTGCGCCGAATGTCAGGGAGCAGAGCTGCTGGCTGATGCCCGGGTCTACCTTCCAGAGTTCTTCCAGGACAATGGCCTGTTCCAGATACCCGAGGCCCGGCCCGCCGAATTTTTCAGGGACAAAGAGCCCGATAAGCCCCAGCTCCCTTGCTTTTTTCACGATATCGGCCGGATAGGTTTCGGTGAGGTCAAGTTCACGGCCCATGGGCGCCAGCTCCCCGCGGGCAAATTCCCTGGCTGCTTTCTGAATTGATTTCTGTTCTTTTGATAGTAAAAAATCCACTGTTCCGTCTCCTTATTTGAAAATGTTATGAATATGGACTTCAAAATTTTGGACTCTATGTTAATTTTATCTTTACATGGGGATGTTTCCATGCCGCCTGAACGGTTCAGGCCGTTTTTTGTTTTTCAGCATGGAAAGTGCCCGGATAATTTCAGTCCTTGTTTCCGAAGGTTCGATGATCCGGTCCACCAGCATGTTGGAAGCTGCATGGAAGGGGTTTGAATATTTATAATCATATTCTTCGATTTTCAGGGCTTTGAAGGCTTTGGGGTCATCTGCTTCCTCTATCTCTTTTCTGTAGATGATATTGATGGCGGCTGCGGTATCAAGGACCACGAGCTGGGCCACTGGCCAGGCCATCATGAGATCCACGCCCATACCGGCGCAGCACATGGCCATGACTGCTCCGCCGTATTCTTTCCGCAGGGCCAGGGTGATTTTGGGCACAGTGGCTTCAGCATAGGCATAGAGCATTTTTGCGCCGTGCCGGATGATCCCGGCATGTTCCTGGTGAACCCCTGGAAAATACCCGGGCACATCCACGAGATTTATAAGAGGGATGCAGAAACAGTCACAGAACCGGATGAAGCGGGCTGCCTTGTCTGAAGAATGATAGTCGAGGCACCCGGCCTTGACCGAGGGCTGGTTGCCGACAATGCCCACGGTAGATCCGTTCATGCGGGCAAACCCTGTGATGATATTGGGGGCAAAGGCCGGCAGAACTTCAAGGAATTCATTGTTGTCCACGATCTCGTTGATGACCTCATGCATGTCATAGGCTTTTTTGAATTCAGCCGGGACAATGCCGGTGAGGACATGGTTTTTCCGGTCCGGCGGATCATTACAGGGAAAAGAGGGCGGGGCTTCTTCATGGTTGGATGGAAGAAAACCCAAAAGATACCGGATCAGTTCAATGCTTTGTTCATCCGAATCTGCAACAAAATGGGCCTGTCCCGTGATCTCGCTGTGGACCCTGGCTCCGCCGAGTTCCTCAAGGGTGACGGTTTCTCCGGTCACATCCTGGATGACCTTGGGGCCGGTAATGACCATCTGGCTCTGTTTTTCAATCATGATGATAAAATCTGTCAGGGCAGGGGAATAAACGGACACGCCGGCGCAGGGTCCCATGATACAGGAAATCTGGGGGATGACTCCGGATGCGGCTGTATTCCGGTAAAACATACCTGCTACCCCTTTGGATGCAAAAAAGCCTTCATGGAGCCTGCCGCCGCCGGAATCAAATAATCCCACGATAGGGGCTTTGACCTTCAGGGCCTCATCCTGTATCCGGTTAATTTTCTGGCCATGTATGGTGCCCACTGATCCGCCGAGAACGGTGACATCCTGGGCATAGGAAAAGACCAGACGGCCGTTGATGGTGCCATACCCTGTGACCACCCCGTCCCCGGTTACTTTTCGTTTTTCCATACCGAAATCCACGCACTGGCTTTCGGCAAGATCATTCAATTCAACAAAACTGCCCGGATCAAACAAAAGGGCGAGCCTTTCCCCGGCGGTCAGTTTCCCTGCGGATCGGTGGCGTGCCAGGGCTTTTTCACCGCCTCCCATGGATGCTTTTGCTTGAAGGCTTCTAAGCCGTTCAAGTTCCTTCTCGTGTGTTTTAATGGCCATGATATATCCTTCATCTCAAGTTAACGGCGCTATTACAGGGTCATGAACGAATGAATTTTATTAGGTTTTCATGACGGAATGCCAATCATTGTATACTGTATACAATTATTGCCTGTCAAGAATATATTTTTTCTAAAAAATTATATTTTCAAACATATAGTTTTTTTATGAAAAAAAGAGGAAAAAATTTGCCTTGATTGCCTGGATATTGTAGACTCTTCACCAATTCATATTCCTAAAGATTGAATAAAATAAAAAAAATAGAAATGACAGGTCAAGAAAAAGCAAAAATACTGATCATTGATGATGAAGAAGGGGTGGTTCATATCCTGACCCGGGTTGTTGAAAGCCTGGGGCTTGAGACAGACTATGCCTTGACCCTGGCCCGGGGCATGGAAAAGGTCAATGCCCTGGATACGGATATTGTTCTATTAGACGTGAATCTTCCCGACGGCAACGGACTTGACGCCATTGAAGAGATTGCAGGTCTCCCGGATGCCCCCCAGGTCATCATCATGACCGCTTTTTCAGATCCGGACGGGGCAGAACTGGCCATTGAAAGCGGGGCGTGGGATTATATTCAAAAACCGGCTTCCCCCAAGGTGATCAAACGCCAGATTTTACGGGCCATAGAATACCGGGAGCAGAAACGGCAGTCCCAGCCCCCGCCGTTTTTAAAACCCCGCAATATCATCGGGAGCAGCAAGGTCCTTGAGGATTGTCTGAAAAAGGTCTCAAGGATAGCCAAAACCGATGCCCATGTGCTTTTGACCGGGGAAACAGGTACTGGAAAAGAGCTTTTTGCCAAAGCCATCCATGAGAACGGCAGCCGCAGCAACGGCAGTTTCATTGTAGTGGATTGCAGCATATTGTCGGAAAATTTCATTGAAAGCGTTCTCTTCGGCCATGAAAAAGGGGCTTTTACCGGTGCGGACCGGAAAAGAAACGGGCTGGCGCTTCTGGCCCACGGCGGTACACTCTTCCTGGATGAGGTAGGGGAATTACCCGAATCCATCCAGGGATCATTTTTAAGGGTTCTCCAGGAAAAAAAATTCAGACCCTTGGGAAGTGAAGAAGAAATCCACAGTGATTTTCGGGTCATCTCTGCCACAAACAAAAACATTGAACAGATGGCGTTGGAAAATAAATTCCGAAATGATCTGTTATACCGCCTGAAATCCTTTTCCCTGGAGATTCCGGCCTTAAGAAACCGGAAAACCGATGTCAGCGAAATTGCTTCCTATTATTCGGAGATCTTCTGCAGACAGCAGAAAACCGAGTTAAAGAAATTGTCTGAAGATTTTATCGAAACCCTTGAAAAATATGACTGGCCTGGGAATGTCAGGGAACTCGTCAATACCATGGAAACCTGTATTGCCTCAACCCCGTCGGAAAAAATCCTTTTTTCCTATCATCTGCCGTCAAAGATCAGGGCCAGGGTCACACGGGCCGCATTTACAAAAGATGATTCAGAAAGGCAAATCTTAAATAAACAGCCCGACCCTCAGAAACCTCTGCCAACCTTCAGGGATGCCATGGCTGAAACGGAAAAACAATATCTTTTGTCTCTCTATTCACAGGCAGACGGGAATATCGAACATATGTGCAGGATATCAGGGATATCCAGGGCGGTTCTTTACCGGAAACTGAAATTTCATTCTTTTTAAACCATTCTGGTTTTTTTAAACTGAGATCAAAGCGGTTGCGTAAGTCTCGGAATTGAGATTTGTCTCAAAATCGAGATGATCCCTGTATCATTTCAGAGAATATTTTTTTTCTATCCCTGAGTTCTTCTGGATTAGTTTCAACTGATTGATATGACATTGATAAATTTTGTTTATCCGGCTTTTTCAACCCGGCACGCAAATTGTATTATCCATTTTGAACATTTTCCCGTAATTCAACATTTAAAAAAATGGGTAACCGATGAAAAAAAAACATTTGATCCGATTTATATTCTTTTCCGTGGAAAAGGGAGAAAGATTTAATCAAATCCTCGGTTTTGCCAAGACTTTGTTCCCTGCCGATGAGATCAGTATCCACTCAGAGGTGACCGGGTTTTCAAACGCAATCGTAGAACCCGGGTTTGACCAGCGGATCATACTGATCCTGGCCGGGTCCTCCCACGATTTGACCCGGATTCTGCCTTTCCGGGATCTTTTTGAAAACCGTTTCGTCATATTGATCCTGCCGGACTCGGAAAAAGAAACCGTGGATAAGGCCCTGACCCTGTATCCCCGGTATATCGATTATGTTCAGAATGATCCTTCGGGTATTTATCTGGTACTGAAAAAACTGGTTCAGAAGATTCACGGGTTACCCGGTAGTGAGAAAAAATCAAAGGATAAAAAATAATTCATCAAGGAGGAAAAGAAAAATGACAGACGAAAACACAGCCATGGATCAGGCCATCAAGGCCACGACCATCAAAACCGGCAAATATCTGACCTTTTCCCTGGAAAAAGAGGAGTACGGCATCGGTATTCTAAAGGTCAAGGAAATCATCGGTATGATGCCCATTACATCAGTGCCGAGGACCCCTGAATTTGTAAAAGGGGTGGTGAATTTAAGGGGTAAGGTTATCCCGGTCCTGGATCTTCGGGCCAAATTCGAGATGCCGTCCATTCCCTATACGGAAAGGACCTGCATCATTGTCGTAGAAATTGACTCATCCGTCTCCACCATCCTCATCGGCATTGTGGTGGATTCCGTATGCGAAGTCCTGAATATCAGGGAAGAAGAAATCGAGGAAACCCCGAAATTCGGGACCCGGTTAAAACACGATTATATCCTCGGCATGGCCAAACGGGAAGGCGGGGTCAAGATCCTTCTCAATATCGACAAGGTTTTGTCCAGCGAAGAAATGATGGAAATTGCACAAGCATCTTAATATTTAAACAAATATAAAAATAGGAGAAAAACATGAAAAGTTTGAGTCTGGGGATGAAAATTTCACTGGGGTTTGCCTGTCTTATCCTCATTGCCTGCGCATTGGGGTTGATGGCCATTGTCCGGATGGGCGGGGTGGAGGCTGAGAGTACCATGCTGGCCCGTGAATATATTCCTGAAGTGGAAGTGGCCGGTGATATCCGGGATGGAGTCCGCCGGATGATGTATGAGGTCCGGGGGTACGGGTATACAGGAGATGAGAAATTTTACCAGGGGGCACAGAAGGAAACAGGGGATGTGGAAACTGCCCTTGAAAAGGCCGGAAAGCTGGAAGCAGCCTCCCCGAACCTGAAAATGCTGAAAGGACAGATTGAAAAGGCCAATAAATTATTTAATGACTATAAAGCCGTTACCTTGAAAACCAAAGACATGATTGCCAAAATGGCTGAAGAAAGAAAACTCATGGGAGAAGCGGCCGATAATTTTTTAAAAAACAGCAATGAGCTTCTTGATGTCCAGAATGAGGCCTTTAAAAAAGAAGTTACCTCCAATGAGGATGTGAACAAGAAGGAAACCTTACTTACAGAGAGAGTGAATAAGATTAACCTGGTCAATGATGTCATTGCTCTCGGCAATACGGCCAGGGTCGGGAATTTCCAGTCCCAGGCCCTGAGACGTCCTGATATCATGAAGGACGCCATGCTGGTGTTTCTGAAAATCGAGGAAAAACTGAATGAACTTCAAAAAATGACCCGTCAGACAGCAAATTTGAAACAGATTGAAGAGATCCGAAAATCCGGAAATGCATATAAGACATCCATGACGGATTTCCTGGGCATCTGGCTGGAGAATGAGGCTGTGGCGGTTAAGCGCCGGGATATAGGCACCCTGATGATTGCATCTGTCGTAGAAACAGCCGATGCCGGCACCAAAGCAGCAGACCGGATAGCGGGCGAAGCTGTGTCTTCCCTTTCCGCAGCCTCCTCAATTATGATCATCGGGCTTATTGCCACCCTCATGATCGGCATCGTGCTGGCCTTCTTTATTACCCGGAGCATAACAGGACCGGTCAACCGGATCATTGCAGGGTTGAACGAAGGGGCAGGCCAGGTGGCATCCGCCTCGGGCCAGGTCTCTTCCTCCAGCCAGTCCATGGCTGAGGGAGCTTCTGAGCAGGCTGCCTCCATTGAAGAAACTTCATCCTCCATGGAAGAAATGGCTTCCATGACCAAGTGTAATGCTGAAAATGCAGGCAATGCAGATGTGCTTATGAAAGACGCCAACCATGTGGTCACCACAGCAAATGCCTCCATGGGCCGGTTGACAGAGTCCATGGGAGAAATTTCCAGGGCCGGCGAACAGACCTCCAAGATTATTAAAACCATTGATGAAATTGCTTTCCAGACTAATCTTCTGGCCCTGAACGCTGCTGTTGAAGCTGCCAGAGCCGGGGAAGCAGGGGCAGGGTTTGCTGTCGTGGCCGATGAGGTCAGAAATCTTGCCATGAGGGCGGCCGCTGCCGCCAAAGACACGGCCCAGCTTATCGAAGGGATGGTTAAAAAGGTCAATGACGGGTCAACTCTTGTCTTATCCACCAATGAGGCTTTTAAAAAAGTAGCGGAAAGTTCAGGCAAGGTCGGAACCCTGGTGGCGGAAATCGCCCAGGCCTCTAAGGAACAGTCCAACGGTATTGACCAGGTGAATCTCGCTATTTTTGAAATGGACAAGGTGGTCCAGCAGAATGCCGCCAATGCGGAAGAATCTGCATCAGCAGCAGAAGAAATGAGCGCCCAGGCCGAACAGTTGAAAGAATATGTGGATGAACTAATGGCTCTGGTGACCGGCAGGAAAAATGAGGCAGGCCGGTCATCTGCTGTCCATACGATTCATCACCCCATGAAGGCTGTTCCCTTAAAATCTTCACGGCCCAAAGCCGTTGCAAAGGCAAAAAAGACCCTTCCGGCCTGCAAGCCCAATGAAGTCCGTCCGGACCAGGTGATCCCCTTTGATGACGATGAAAGTTTCAAGGATTTTTAAAAAAGAGGACATCCATTAAAAAAAAGTGCCGGATCAGGTATTTAAAGATTTTAAAGATACCGGGTTTCACTAAAACATGGTATGAATGATTATTGTTAATATGAATGAGTGAAACATCCGGCACGGATAATTGTAATTTAATGAGGACAAAACCATGGTTTCTCAAGAGATTCACAGTTTGATTGAAACGCTGGCCTGTGATTTTATGATGGCGGTTCCGGAAGAACCCGGATCTTTATCGGGTTTGCTGCCGGTATTAAAGCAGCTCCATGACCAATGCCGAAGTTTGAAGCTGAAAACTGAAGCAAAAAATATCCAAAAGGCCAGGAAAATGATCAATGCCATATTGAGCGATCCTTGTGAATCAAAATCAAAAATGACGGCTCTCGGGGATCTCATCACATCGTTTTCTTTTTCTTTGGGGGAGATGGAAGAAAAAAAAGAGGGTTCTGATTTTGATGCCGTAAAAGTCAGGCTTGATCAGTTGTCCGGACTTGTCGCCTCTTTTTGTCCTGGCGAAATCCCGGATATCGGGGCTATCCTCACAAACCTTGATGATCTGCTGGATATTCCGGTTAATGATGATCCGCCTATTTTTCATGATGTTGCCCTTGCCTGTAAACATTACGTGGAACATATAACCCTGGAAGATATTTATCAGACAAAGCCCATTGAAGAAGGGGTGCTCTTATTGAGATCCATTATGAATCACCGGAAAAAAGGAGAAGAATTCATCTTTGATTATTCCGATGTCCTGGAATTGTTAAATGCCGATTTTGAAACCCTCAAAACCGGGAAAAAAGAATACCTGGACGAAATGGAGCCTGAACTCACCCCTGCAGCACAGGGAGAACCGGAAAAAGTATCAGCCGGTGATATGGAAATTTTAAGCGATTTTGTTTCAGAAGCGTTTGAAAACCTTGATACCATTGAGATCCGGCTGATTGACCTGGAGCAGGACCCGGTCAATGCAGGGATTATCAATGATATATTCCGGCCCTTTCATACCATCAAAGGCGTTTCCGGGTTTCTGTCCCTGACAAAGATCAATAAGCTGGCCCATGCCACGGAAAATCTGCTTGACGGTGCCAGGAGCGGTGATTTTATTATCAACCGGGTTGCCATTGATGCCGTTCTTGAATCCGTGGATATCTTAAAGATGCTCATCGGAAGGGTTGGAAAAAACCTTGAAAAAGGGTTCAGGCAGCAGGATCAGGATATTGATACAAAAGCCATGCTGGAAAAACTGCAAAAGATCCAGGTATCCCTTACCAGCGGGAAAAAAGAACCCCTGGGCGAAATCCTGATCCGTAAAAATGCCGTGGACCGGGAGAGTATTAATGATGCCCTTGAAATTCAGAGAGATTATCCGGATAAAAAACTGGGCGAAATCCTGGTTAAAGAGAAAAACGCCGACCCTGGGCAGATTGCTTCGGCGTTGATGGAGCAGAATCCGGTCCAGAAAAAAGTGGAATCCCAGGTTAAGGTCAGCACGCAGAAACTGGACGATCTGGTGGATTATGCAGGAGAACTGGTTATTGCCCAGGCCATGCTCCGCCAGAAAACTTCCCATGACCCGGCCTTGAGCCAGAGTGTGGCCCATCTGGGCCAGATTGTCACCAATATGCAGAATATTGCCATGTCCATGCGGATGATACCCATCAAGGCGACTTTCATGAAGATGATCCGGCTGGTCCGGGATCTGTCTCAAAAAACCGGGAAAGATGTAAATCTTTCCATGACCGGCGAAGATACGGAAATAGACCGGAATGTGGTGGATGCCCTGTATGAACCCATGGTACACATGGTCAGAAATTCACTGGATCACGGCATTGAACAGGCAGCAGATCGCAAGGCCAGGGGAAAAGCCGTTCAGGGCAATATTTTCCTTCGGGCCTATCATAAGGGCGGCAGTATTATTATTGAAATCGAAGATGACGGTAATGGGCTGGATAAGGAGAGAATCCTTCAAAAGGCCGTGGGCATGGGTCTTATCACGGGCAATGAACAGATGGCCGATGCCCGGATTTACGACCTCATTCTTGAGCCCGGATTTTCAACGGCAGAGAAAATCACCGACGTTTCAGGCCGGGGCGTGGGCATGGATGTGGTCAAGTCCGGCATTGAAAAATTCAGGGGACACCTTGCCATCGCATCCCAAAAGGACAAGGGCACGAAATTCACCATCAGCCTCCCCTTGACCCTTGCTATCATTGACGGCATGCTGATCCGTATCGGGACGGAAAAATACATAATCCCCACCACAGCCGTTCAGAAAGCGTTTAAGCCGGGACCGGGTGATTATTTTACCGTGGAAGGCAGAGGCGAAATGGTCAAAGACAGGGGAAACCTGATTCCCCTGATCCGGTTAAGTGATATCTATAAACAAGGGACAGGCAGAAAACCGATCCGGGACTGTCTTGTGGTGGTGGTGGAATCAAAGGATGAAAAAAGGGCTCTTCTCATTGATGAACTTCTCGGAAAAGATGAGTATGTGATTAAAAGCCTGGGGGCAAACCTTGTCAACACCAAGGGCATAGCCGGCGGGGCCATCCTGTCCGACGGCCGGGTGGGGCTGATCCTGGATATCCACGGCATTTTTTCCATTGCCGAGGAAGGCTGATCCCCGGAACGGGGTCAATCATGAAAAAAAAGATGAGAGCCGATAAAAGGGATTATCAATGAAACAGATCGTTGGCGTGGCAGATATGAAGGTGAGCAATAACCCTGTGGAATCGGTGGTGACCTATTCCCTGGGGTCCTGTATCGGTCTGGTCATCTATGACCCGGCCGTCAGGGTGGGGGGAATATTGCATTATATGCTGCCGGAATCTTCCATAGACAGGGAAAAAGCGGCTGCAAAGCCCTTTATGTTTGCCGATACCGGCATTCCGATTTTGTTCAAGACGGCCTATCAGATGGGTGCGGCCAAGACGCGGATAAAAATCTATGTGGCCGGGGGGGCGGAAATTCTTGATCAAAAGGGATTTTTCAATATTGGTAAGCGGAATTACATGGCCCTGAAAAAGATGTTTTTTAAAAATGATGTCATCATACATAAGCAGAATGTGGGAGGAAACACTAACCGCACCGTCAGGCTTGAAATCGGAACAGGGGAGATTTATGTCAAAACCTCGGGATCACAGGAGGAAAAAATATGATTTCCCTTATATGGCCAATGTGTGCATATTGCCGGGGTTGCAGGTAATATGCAGGAAATTTTTAAACCTATTGAAGATTGTTTAACACCAGAGGAAAAGACATGTCGTATTCAATACTCATTGTCGATGATTCCTTGCCCATGCGGTCTGTCATTAAAAAAACCATCAGGGCGGCGGGTTACGGTCAATCGGAGTTTCTGGAAGCAGCCAACGGGAAAGAGGCCCTGAAGCTCCTGAAGAACAACTGGGTGGATATGGTTCTGACAGACCATAACATGCCGGTTATGAACGGGCTTGATTTTATCCGGGCCGTTAAAGCCGATGCAATCATAAAGACCATTCCGGTGGTGGTGATATCCACGGAAGGCAATGAATCCAGAGTCAGGGAATTTATGGACAGCGGTGCTGCGGGATATCTTGCAAAACCTTTTACAGCAGAAGCGATCAGGGATTTAATTGTAAAATTTCTCGGGGAGGCGAGTTATGATGAAGACTATTCTGACAGCAATGAAAATCTCGATTTCTGAGGTAATGGAGACCATGTTTTTTCTGCCGGTTGAATATTCGGAGAGGCTGGCGGCAAAAGAGGTCAAGATGCTGAAAGGAAAGCAGAACAAGGCCTGTTGTCTTGATTTTTGCGGTGATTTTTCCGGTACGGTGTATCTTCTGGTGCCGAGCCGGTTCCTGAGGGAAATGGCGGAAAATTTCATGGGAGAGCCCGGGGATTTATTTGGAGACGAAATTCTTGAAGGCACCCTGACGGAAACCGTGAATATGATGTCGGGCAATGCCTTGAGAAAGCTAAATGCCGGGTCACCTTTTCAACTCACTGTCCCGAGACTTATCCCCGGGTCTGAATTTCCTGAGGGAGAAGGTTCCATCATCGTTAAAACCACAGGGCCGGAAATGGCCGTTCACATAACCTTGCAGTGATATAGAGTCAAAAGAGGGTTTTTATTATATGCTCCGGAATATCAAAGTGCTGATTGTGGATGATTCTGCTGTTGTCAGAAAGGTATTTTTTGAGCAATTGTCAAAGCAGAAGGGAATCGAGGTGGTGGGCACGGCGCCGGACCCTTATGTGGCAAGGGAAAAAATCGTCACCCTGAAACCTGATGTAATTACCCTGGACATAGAAATGCCCCGCATGGACGGCATCACTTTTTTAAAAAAACTGATGCAGTATTATCCGCTTCCGGTCATTATTGTCAGTTCTTTGACCGCAAAAGGCAGCAAGCTCGCACTGGAAGCCCTTTCCATCGGTGCTCTGGAAGTGATTTCCAAACCTTACGAAGCCTACTCCGCAGGGGATATGGGCGTGCAACTGGCGGAAAAAATCAGGGCGGTTTACAGGGCAAAGAGAGTGTCTGCAATTTCCCGGGCGCCTGATCGTCTCCCGGATGGGGAAAATGAGCCAAAGGCGCTTTCGGCAACCACTAACAAAATCATTGCCATCGGGGCTTCAACCGGGGGAACCGACGCTGTCATGCAGGTTCTGAGCCGTATGCCTGTAAATTCTCCAGGGGTGGTGGTGGTCCAGCATATGCCGGCCCTGTTTACAGCATCCTTTGCTGAAAGACTGAACGAACTCTGCCCCATGAGCGTGAAAGAAGCAGCAGACGGAGACACGGTCATGGGCGGCCAGGTGCTGATTGCCCCGGGCAATTTTCATATGCTGCTCAAAAGAAGCGGGGCAAGATATTTTGTAGAGGTAAAAACAGGGCCCCTGGTGCATTACCAGAGACCTGCAGTGGATGTGCTTTTTAAATCCGTGGCCAAATATGCCGGAGCCAATGCCCTTGGTATTATCCTCACGGGCATGGGGAAAGACGGGGCAGCCGGTCTCCTGGACATGAAAAAGGCAGGCTCCGTGAATATTGCCCAGGATGAAAACTC
>Ga0156388_1216_pt2 | contig 21535 bp, 22 predicted proteins | sample RifOxyA3_FD_108032 | JGI IMG/M metagenome (GOLD analysis project Ga0156388, IMG submission 108032) | Desulfobacterales bacterium RIFOXYA12_FULL_46_15
AACCCAATTTGCTGATGGAATATGTGGTCAGCAAGGGCAGTCCTATCAAAAATCATACCGGCCGAATGGAATTCTCAGAAGAGGGGGGAATAACCAGGCTCTGTTATTTTATCGACTTTGATCCAAGGCTGCCCTTCACGCTCCTCGGCCCTGTTTTGAAATCGGCGATTGAAAAGCTCATACGCAAAAGCCGGGAAAAACTTTCTAAACGCTATGCCCCATGAAATCTATAGGTTCGATGCCGTATTTTGATATCAAAATGGGCCTTCTAATTAAAGGCATTGAAAAAACGGATAATGGTGAATGGGCTTGTCTTGTTTTTCAATAACGTGTAAATTTGAATATAGCGAAGTTAAATTAAATAAGGGAACCTGGATATGCCTACAATATTAGAAGAATTTGAAAATAAGGCCAAGAGTCTGCCCCTAAAAGATCGTGCAGCGTTAATCGAAAGTCTAATTTCCAGCCTTGACGAACTGGATGAAACTGAATGCGAAGAACTCTGGGCTCAAGAAGCGGATAGACGCTATCAAGCTTATAAAGCTGGAAAGATAACAAGCAGACCGGCCGAGGCCGTGTTCAATGATGCAAAAGAGATGTTAAAGGAAATCCGGTGAGAAAAATCCGATTCCTGTCTCCCGCTGAGATTGAGATGCTTGACGCTGCTGCTTATTATGAAACACGTGTTCCAGAATTAGGAACCGATTTCCTCTCAACCATCGAAATTGCTGTTCTTGATCTATCAGATGATCCTGGAAAATGGCCGATGATTGGAAAGGAAATTCACAGACGTATTCTCCCCCGTTTTCCATACAGCATCCTATATAAAATTGACCCCGAAGAAATCATAATTGTTGCAATCATGCACCAGAAAAGGCGCCCGAATTATTGGACAAACAGATTGTAAGTGGATGCTCAGAATTTATTCATTAAAGTTGCATGAATTAAGGAAAAAATAAAGCCATGTCCATGATTCCGGAGCGAAAGCGATTGAAGCAAACTGTCTTGATCGGTCTGGTGATGTCTTTCCTATGGCTGGCCGGTTGTGCACACCCGCCAGCCGGGATTTCAGTTCCGGGCCCCACCCTTTTACCCCATACCACCCGGCAAATGCAGATGCCCGGATTCTGGGTCAACCGATCCTCCTCCCCGGACCTGACCCTGATGAACCATCAGGAAATTGAAACCTTAAACCGGCATATTCAGACAACACTGGCGGCTTCGGTGGATCTCATGGATGAAAGCCTTCTTCAATCCGGTTTTGCCCTTATATCAGAACTGGAAAAAGAACTTTCAAAACTTGGGAGCCAACCGTTTTTCACTCCTTCCGGGCAGGCGGTAGATCTGGAATTTCTCAACAAGATCAAGACCCTGATGAATATCCCGATGATCGGGGAAAAGATTCCTGTCCGGTATGGCGTGATCGTCCGTTTCGCTGATCAGCGGACCCTCCCCACGGATGATCCGGTATATGGCCGGCCCGGGGATACGGATTTTGATGAACTTCAGAACAGCGCTCTTGATCTGGGGACGACTGTACGGATTCTACATGAAAGCCGGGATCGCAGGTGGTGTTATGTCCAATCAGAACTAAGCGGCGGCTGGATCCGGTCCGAATTCATTGCCGGATGCGACAGGAATGAAGCCCTGGTCTGGTACCGGCCCCAACCGTTTGTGGTTACCGTCCGGGCCAAGGCCGATGTATTTCGAGACCCGGGATTGACCGATTATCATGAAACCGTTCGGATGGGTGTCTGCCTGCCGCTGATAAACGGCAGCGGTTCTGCTGTGACTGTAAAGATTCCCCTGAGAAATGCCTCCGGAGATCTGATTCCGGGAATCGGTTATTTGCGGGTTCCGGCAGTTCATCAGGGTTTTTTGCCTGCAACGCCAAGAATTATTATTGAACAGGCCTTTGAATTGCATCATGCTCCCTACGGATGGGGCGGTATGTATGGAGAACAGGACTGTTCCCGGTTTATCCAGGAAGTACTGGCCACCGTCGGTATCCGGATGCCCAGAAATTCTGCGGATCAGGCCCGGGTTGGCCACCTGACGGCAAGCTTTGTTGAATCCGACGATACCCGGTCCCGATATGATATCCTCAGCCGCAGCGCAGAAGGCGGAATCACTCTCTTATATATGAAAGGCCATATCATGCTCTATCTGGGCGAGGTGGATGACCGGCATTATGCGATTCATTCGACCTATGCCTTCCGGAGACCCGTGAATTCCATGGATCAGATTGTCCGGGTCAACCGGGTAGCGGTCAGCGACCTGTCGCTGGGTCAAGGATCAACGCGCGGATCCCTGGCTGACCGCTTGGTATCCATGAGAAAACTAAGGATTTTGGATGATTAACCCCCAAAGCCGATTTTTAATAATATATTAATGGTCGAAAAATTTGAAATTGTAAAGATAGAGCAAAAATTTATGCCTTTTAAAACCAAAGTTGGAGTAGTAAGTATATCTGAGATCGAACCCAGAGGAACTGCAACATGCCGAACAATAAATCACAGCCGTTTCTGATCCGGTTCATGGAGTGTCCGGAAGGTTACGATATCGGACCGCCGGATACCTCGCTTGACCTTCGTCGTTTCATCAACGAACGGATTAGAATCCCTGCGTACCGGCCGCCGGGCGAATCGGCTCAGCCCCGGCCGCTGATTCTTTCCAGCATAAACGATCGGGAAGCGGACTGGGTGGGTATCGAACTGATGAAACGCGGCATTGATTATCTTCGGATAAACAGCGAGGATATCTCTGCCGATATTGGCATCACCTGCACCGATGCCGGAATTCGCCTGTGCATCGGTGATGAACGGGTTACACCATCAAATACATCAGTTGTCCTTCTCCGTCGGTTTAGCCCGGCATTATACCGGTTCGAGTGCTCCGGCCAGCTTGAACTGGATCTGGCACGCCGGGAGTGGGGGCGGCTGCTGGGTATCTTGGGCCGCTCTTTTAGTTGCCCCTGGATCAATCATCCTATTGCAATGCGTTCTGCTGCCGACAAACTGCAGCAATTGACGCTCGCTGCCGGATTTGGATTCAGTGTTCCGCGTACCGTCGTTACAAACGAATCACAGGAGGCACTTGAGTTCTATACTGCATGCGGCGGTGAGGTCATCGCAAAGGTTGTCACCCAGCACGCGTTTCTAATCGATGGCCGGCAGTATGATATTTGTGGCCGGCGGTTGAAAAAAGAGGATCTTAAATTGCTTCACAGCATCCGGCACGTACCGGTCATGCTTCAGGAGTTTGTTCCCAAGCAAAGCGAAATCCGCATTACTGTCCTCGGGGAGAAGGTCTTTTCTACCCTGTTGAAGATCCCTGACCTGTATTATGATGACTACCACCGCTTTCCCCTTACAGATATTGAAAAGCATCCGTATCGTTTACCCCAAAAGCTGGCAGACCTCTGCCTTAGAATGGCTGGGGAGTTAAATCTTTCAGTCTGTTCAATTGATTTGATTCTTACTCCCGGTGGAGAGTATGTTTTTCTCGAGGTTAATCAGGGCAGCGACTGGCACTGGCTTGAAGCTGAAACTGGGCACCCCATCACGGGAACCCTTGTCGATCTGCTTTTGCGGGCAAGTGAGGGAGGGCATGAGCAATAACCACCTGAAGATTGCGGATATATTCAAGTTTAAAATGAAGGATCGGACCGTTCTACTGAACAACGATCGGTTCACCGTTTTCCTGATTGATCCTATAGAAGCGGATATATTGGATCTGGGGGACCGTATAGAAGATCTGGCCTGTCTGGCGGCCGTTCAAAAAAGGTACGGAAACGACAATGTTCGGTCCGCTTTTGACCGCCTTGAAAAAATGGGTGTCATTGCCTATGATGGGAAAAAAGCCCTCTCCGTAAAGGAGACCGGTGCTTCCGAGACTCCCTGTTCAAATACGCTCTGCCTCAGTGTCACTGACCACTGCAATATGAGATGCCGTTACTGCCGGAACGGGGACGGTCCTTTCGGCCTGCCCCCTGTGCATATGAGCAAAAACACGGCGAGAAAGGCCATCGATTTTTTCCTGGAAGAATCAGGGTCCCGGGAAAACTCCTTTATTTACTTTAACGGCGGAGAACCGTCGCTCAATTTCGACGTTGTCGAGTTATGTATAGACTATGGAAAGGACAGATTCCACGCGGCGGGAAAGAAGCTTACTTTTTGCTTTGTTACGAACGGGTTCAATCTCACCCGGAGTTTGATCGACTCTCTGGCTGAGAAAGGTGTCATCCTTCTGGTGGGAATCGACGGCTTACCGGAGATACACAATTGTTTCAGGCAAGCCATGGACGGAAGTGGTACGCATAAGGCTGTCTATAGAACTATCCGGCAGGCTCGTGATAATAAATTATCCAAACTGGCTGCGATAACAGTGCTGACGCAAGAGAGCGTAGATATTGTTGGAGCAGTGAACCATATTCGTTCACTAGGAATAGATAATGTCGTATTAAAGCCGGTTATCGAGCTATACCGGGAAGAGGCCGGAATCGGGAAAAATCTGGAAAAATGCGGGGATGCAATGGTCGAGATGTCCATGGCCCTGTTAGACCGAATTTTGAGCCGAAGCACAACGCCGGAGAAATATTTCATCAATGAAAACATTGTTGAAACCTACATCGCACTGATATGGAAAAAGACAAGGGGGCTGATACCTTTGGGGAGCCGGTCCGGCCGGTGCGCAGCCGGCCTTGGAGAACTGGGAATTACCGCCGGAGGGGATATTTATCCTTGTGTTTTTTTCTCAGGTCTTCCTGAATATAAACTGGGGAGCCTGTCTTCAGGATTTGATAGGCATAAGCTCCTTTCTTTCAACGCGGAAGCTGAACCTGATCGTAAGACCGACTGCCAGAGCTGCTGGGCCAGATATATCTGTCTTGGAGGCTGCCTTCGGGACGCTGTCAGTTACTCGGGGAGTCTTGTTGAACCCAACAAGCACAAATGCGGCTTCAACAAGCTTATTGCAAAGATTTCCTTGTATATCTATGCGGTTATAACCGAACGCGACCCTTCCTTGTTCGAATTTTTTATTCCGCCACAGGAATTTCATTTAGACCGGCTGTTTCAGAAGCTGAATACCAACGTATATGATCAATGAAACGGGCTTTAGACATTTAACATCTCTACTGAGAGGCCTTGCGAGATGACAGAGCAGAAAGAGAACCGATATGATTCTTCCTTTACGCGCAACATAGGCATATTGAGCAAGGGTGAGCAGGAGATTCTAAAAGCCTCAGCAGTGGCGATTGCCGGCTTAGGCGGCGTCGGTGGACTGCTCGCTGAAAGGATGGCACGACTGGGTGTGGGGCACCTGAAAATAGCCGACCCGGAAATCTTCGAGTGCAGCAATTTAAACAGGCAGTTCGGATCCTCAACCGGGACCATTGGCGGGAAAAAGGCACGGATCATGGCAGACATCCTTCAGGATATCAACCCCCACATGAAGTTGGAGGTGTATGAAGAAGGGATCAATAAAACGAATGTGGCCCGGTTTGTGGATGGCGCGGATATCAGCCTGATGGCCCTCGACAGGGAATGTTTTTCCGAGATGGTTCTGTTGGATGAAGAAACCAGGAGACACGGAAAAACCCTTATCACCAGCGGCATCCATGGTTTCTGCGCAAGCTTGATGGTTTTACCCCCGGAGGGGATAACACTCGCGCAGTTCTTTACACTCGCTTTTCCCAAGATCGTAAGGGGGATTCCGTTTAAACAGTCTTCAATAGGGCCTGCCTGCTCGCTTGCCGTTTCCCTCGCCGCCACAGAGGCGGTCGTCAGGCTTTTGAACAAGAGGAAATCCGTCGACGTGCCAAAGTACCTGGTATACGATCTCTTCAATCAAACCATCCAGGTAATTGACCATTCCATGGAGGCTGAGAAAGTGAAGGAGGCAATGAGGAAAATCTTTGATCCGTTCCATGAAAATGAGTGATATTACCGATACGAACCAGTTCAGAATGATAAGGAGCGCTTTTTATGGAAATACACCAGGAGAAACCGGACAAGGAAACGAATTCCCGGGGAAGGTTTGAGGGCCGGTCGGGGCTGAGGATTTCGCTGGTTTTCCCTCCCAGCAATGATAAACGTGAAATCGTTTCGACCTTTCTCTCCCCTCCTCTGGGTCTTCTCTATATCGCGGCCTGTCTGGAGAGGGCAGGCTACATTGTGACGGTTCATGATTTTGTATTTGACCTTAAGGCCGGCCGGATCCAGGCAGATGCCGATATCTACCGCAAGTGCGCGGACCGGATCCTCGCCTCTGATCCTGACGTCGTCGGATTCAGCACGCAATGCACAACCGGGCCGGGTTCGATCAACATAGCTCACCAACTCAAACGGGTTAAACCGTCAGTCATAACGCTGCTCGGTGGTCACGATGTTTCGTTCCTGGCCCCTGACTACCTAAAAGCGTTTCCCTGGATCGACTTTGTCATTGCCGGAGAGGGGGAGATAGCCACCACCGAACTGATGAGGGCAATCGAGGGTCGAACCCGCTGCGCTGCAATACCGGGGCTGGCATATCGTGTCAACAGGGATGAGATACGATTAAATCCGGGAATCGACAAAGTCATGAATCTTGATTCGATGCCGGCACCTGCATACCATCTTGTGGACGATATCGGCGACTACTTTCGATACAGCAAGCACCCGACAATCCTTATCGATAGCGGGAGAGGATGTCCCTATTCATGTGAATTTTGTCAGACATCACAGCTCACCGGCCATGAAGTGCGTTACCGGAGTGTTAGATCGTTGATATCTGAATTGAGAGAGAACAAGAACAGGTATGGAGTCTATCAGGCCTATTTCGTTCACGATCTATTCACCGCACGCCGCTCATTCGTAGAGGAATTGTGTTGCCGATTAATGGAAGAAGATCTCCAAATCCCATGGGCGTGCCGTTGCCGGCTGGATCAGATAGACGGTGATCTGTTGTCTCTAATGAAACGTGCCGGCTGCGCCACGCTGTTGTGCGGTGTTGAATCCGGCTCCCGGAAAACACTGAAGGCAATGAAAAAAGGGTATGACCCAAAGGAACCGCATTGGGTCGTCGATCAAACGCGACTAACCGTGGAGAACGGAATATTTCCAACCCTCTCAATGCTGGTAGGTGTTCCCGATGAGACGCTGGAAGATCTCTGCGCGACAATGGAACTTGCCGCCGAGTTCACCAGGATCGGTGGTCTCAGATCCTTTATTCAGCTTCTGAGTCCCTTACCCGGCACCGGCCTCATCCGCCGGTTTCCGGATCGAATGGAGTACAAAGGCGAAGAGGCTGCCACGGCATTTTCGCAGGGTATCGAGTTTCACAACGGTAAGAGGCTGCCGGAAGATGAGAATCTGATCAGAAAACACCCGAAACTGTTTCCCTCATTCCGTACTGTTATTCCGGAACATGGAGACGTCGATCTGTCCATCGATGTCGCTTATGCCTACTGTAGGTTGATTGAGATATATGGATACTCGTTCATCAGTCTGGCCGAGCATGCAAATGAAACCCTGGTCGATCTTTTCTGCAGGTATCGAAAAAGTCTTTGCGAAGACCTTTCCGTGGCGAGGCTGCAGTGCCTCGACTATTTTGCCGTTTTGGATGGTTTCAGGCGGTTCGCAAAACGAGCTTTCGAAGAATCGGATGTGTCTGAAAAAACGAGGGAAGTCTTTCGATTCGAGTCCCTCCTGCAAGAAATTACAGTAAGCGACTCGACACGGCCGGGAGATGAACCGGACGGACGCCTTTCGCACCCTGGCAGCCCCTGCCGGAACATGAGTGGCGCGCGTCTTTTCCGGACAAAGTACGACCTTCCGTGGTTGCCTGAAAGAAATTCCGGTGAAAAGAAAGATGTCCGGTACTTCCTGCTCTTGATGGTCGATGATCGTCTAAGGGTCAAGGAAATCGAAGCTGCATCTGCGAAACATCTGGAATGTTTATAAGGATTAATTTTTTCAGATTCAATTTTTTGTAGACAACCATATTACCTATTACAATTAATTAATAAGCCAATTGCATTCCATATTTACAATTGCTGCTGTTTAATACTTGACATCCTTTATCTCATATTATATGGAATTTTAGGGGATAATCCTGATACTCCCGTATTTTATTCTGGTATTTGTCCCTTTTCACCCACAAGCATGGAGGTCTAAAAATGAAAAGAGATGCCCAAATGATAGTCGGCTTGGCTCTTACTGACATAAATTTCCGTCAGCAGTTAAAGACGGACTTCGCAGCAGCAACCAAGGACTATCGCTTGTCCGATGACGAAGTAACCGGCATTCAGACTATCCTCAATGACGGTGATATAGACAAGATAGCGGCTGATCTCGAAGCCTCGCTTAAAAAAGAGAGGATCAATGCCAAGAATGACGATGGTCTTCTCTGGTAGCGAGTTCCAGATTAGCCCACGTTGCATCATCAGCCATAACGATACCGTCAGTAAGGAAAGATGGTAGGACGTCTGTAGCCTGCGGGAAGGACACGGCAATTGTTGCCGAAATGAGAATATACGGTTTAGGAACGTCCTAAGGGCAATACTGTCATAAAGCTGTTTTCCCAACCCCTGCCTTGACATGGCAGAGTGAGGAACTGTCTTTATCGACTGGAGGATCTAAGGGAATTTGTGAGTCTAATACTAGGGATAAACCTGTCTCACAACCGGAGTGCCTGTCTAATCCGAGATGGCAGAATACTGGTGGCCATTGAGGAAGAAAGACTGGACAGGCGCAAGTATTCTCCAGGCTTCATATTCACTGGAAAGCTGAAGAACTTTGCCAGAGTCAGCCCCATGAAGGCGATCACCTACTGCCTTGATGCAGCCGGGGTTGGCATTGATGAAGTTGATCTCGTCCTCGGCAACAAGGCTGCCGAGGACCACTCCCTGCAACTCCTTCGTGAAGAACTGCCAATTAAGGATAAAAATAAAATCCTCCAGCTGCCTGAACCGTCACATCACTTGGCTCATGCCTATAGCACCTATTTCTGTTCCCCCTTCGAAGAAAGCGCCATTATGGTTGTCGACGGGTGGGGCAGTGCCACCAACAGAGGGAAAGATATCGAATCCGAGTCGTTTTTCCTCGGTCGGGGTAACAGTATACAGCGCCTTTATTCCAGAAACCGTGATAAGTCACAATTAAGCCTGGGTCTTTTTTACGACTTTTTTTCAAGCCGCCTTGGCTTCCATTTACCTTTTATCGATGAGACCTCTGGATCCTTTGGCGCCGGTTTTACCGAACCTGGAAAAACTATGGGATTGGCGGCCTTCGGTCGCCACAGGGAAGATTGGGATAGTGTCATCCAGCACGACAATGGAATGATATCAATCGGATACAAGGAGGTGGTCAGTCAGTTTCTCTACTGGAAAGCCATGGAAAAGCCGCCTCCCGTTGAAAATTCGGAAACGCCACGATACGAGCAGCCATTCTGGAAAGATATTGCCTACAAGGCACAGGATGAACTGGAAAACGCTCTGGTTTACCTGGCCAATCATCTCTTCAAGATAACAAAATGTAAAAATCTCTGCCTGGCCGGTGGTGTGTCCCTGAATGTCTCCGCAAACAGCAAAATATTAAAACAGACCCCTTTTGAGAATATCTATACGCAACCGGCTGCAAACGATGGCGGTAACGCAATAGGATGCGCATACTACGGTTACCATGAGTGTCTCGGCGGACAAGAGCGCCTCGCCCTTAACAGCGTATATATAGGAAGAGATTACTCGGACGAAAAGGTCCGATCCTGTCTGATAGCGGAGAAAGGGATCATCTGGCGGGAGACCTCGACACTTGAGGTGGCAGGACTACTGGCCGAGGGGAAACTGGTAGGATGGTTTCAAGGTGGCTCCGAGTTCGGCCCGAGAGCCTTGGGCCACAGAAGCATTCTGGCAGACCCCCGAAATCCCAAAAGCAAGATCATCCTGAACGAAAGGATAAAATGCCGTGAATCATTCAGGCCTTTTGCACCGGCAGTCTTACAGGAATTAGCAGGAGATTTTTTTGAACTCCCATGCCCAAGTCCTTTCATGCTCCTTGTTTCGGATGTCAAAGAAGACAAAAAAAAGGTAATACCGTCTGTCACCCACGTTGACGGCAGCGCCAGGATTCAAACGGTAGCAGAAGATTCAGACAGAGATTTTCGTAGGCTCATAGAGGCGTTCTATCGCATTACCGGTGTGCCGATGGTCCTCAATACCTCTTTAAACCTTAAGGGGGAACCGATAGCTGAAACGCCATCAGATGCCCTGAATTGCCTGCTGAGAAGTGAACTCGACTGCCTGGTCTTATCCCGTTACCTCGTAGAAAAAACAAACAGCCCGAATATGTAATGACCCTGTGGAGTTCAGGGGTCAAGTTTTACTATGGCCCCAACCGGGCGCAGCGCCTTTTATGTGTGAGACCTTTGCAAAATGCGTATTAAGCCAAATTTGAAATATTACCCAACAAGGCTTTTGCACACAGATGGAAACTCCGCCATCGTTACGTTCCCACTGGGAATAACAGTATTACCTGGGGCAACACGAAAGATTCAGACTGGCAAGCAGCAATCACCTTGTAACATTCCATTTTACATCACCTGAATACAGAAATGGTTACCGGGAAGGATGCTTATTGACATCCCCGGCCCCTTCAGAACGGGTCAGGAGCATAGCAAAACAGATGCTGAAAATCATTTTTTCATTTTATATTTCTTTTTTTGTCCGGCAAATTGGTGGTCCCGGGTTTTATTTCGGGTTACCGGCCCGGAGTCGCTGCGCTGCAATTCGGGCCAGCTCGCGCATCAGCACATAGCCTATCCGGGGCTGCTGATCCATCAGGCCGGTCAATGCTGCATGGTTCACCTCGATCAGGTCGGTATCCCGCGTAACAATCACGTCAGCGCTGGCTGGAAATGTGTCCAGAAATTCTATTTCACCGACCAGGGTTTGACCGGTAAGTGTAACAATATGATTTCCGTTGACAAGGATGTGAGCCGGGCTGTTCAGAATGATGAACATACTGCCCGATTTGGTTCCCTGTGTGATAATGCGCTCTCCGGCCCTGGCCTGCCGCAGCCGGGTTACGGATTTCAGCATATCCCGTTCTGCGTCGGTCAATCCGGTAAAAAAGGCAGCCTGGGCCAAAGCCATGGGAAGATCCGGACTATCGGCTGCTGTGCACACTGTTGCCGTCATCAGAAAACCGGCTATCACTGCCATGATGAATTTTTTCATGATATTGACTCCTTTGCCTGTATTATGCAGGGTCCAAATGTAAAAAATATTAATCCTCCCCCTGATACAAGCACAACATGATATTCAAAAGAGGATCACAATAGAGGCCATTAACTTTTTCCATATTTCTTGAGCATATCCGCATATTTTGAAAATAGAGCCTCCAGATCCGCTCTCCCCTTTTTGAATATCGTTGAAAAATATGGAATCTCTTTAATATTGATCACCAGGTTGGCGCTGAAGGTCAGTGCTTCCAGATCATTGAGAGTCTGAAATTTCGGGCTGATCAGAATATAATAAATGGCCCTTCGTTTGGACATGCTCATTTGTTTCATGAATCTATGAAAGCTTTGATCCTTGAGGGGGCAGTTTTCATATTCACTATGATAGACCACAACGGCAAAATTCCTGAATCGGAGGCTATTGACCGCATCATCAATGGTATTGGGAGAATAGAGCTGATATCGATTTTCCTCCAGGTTTTTGGTAATTTTAAATTTTATTTCATCTTCCGGCATCAGTACCATGGCTGTCGGGATATTGTCGGCCAATTGATCATTTTTTAGTTCGCCGTTGGCCAACCATTTGATATCCTGTGGTCTTGGAGATTCAATGATAACCGGAGGCTTGTTATGCCCGGGTTTTTCTTTTGAAGCCGGATTCCCATCAGAGGAAAGCTCGATGGGAGCTCTGCATTTGGGGCATCCGAATTTCAAGGTGCGCCCCGGAGTGAGCTGATTAAGGGCTGTTATCAGTTTTTCTTTATGGGCATCTGACAAATTAAGGCTCTGGCTGCAATTAGGGCATTCTGATATCATCTGCGTTTCCTCTTTTTGACGTCCGGCTGTTCAGCATTCTCATCCATTATTCTCTTCCGTCTCGTTTTCATCTCGCCAGTCAATGGACAATCCCTCTATCCGGGATGTTTTTTCCCCTTTTTTCCGTTTGAGAATATCAAGTTCCTGGGAGAGTATGTTCCTGTAGGAGCAATAGGCAAATGCGGTTTCTTCTGAAATCAGGTTTTCCTGGAACAAATCCAGAATATGCTGGTCAAAGGTCTGCATTCCGAATGCCTTGGAATTGCGGATCACATCATTTACGGTTTTGCCTTCGGATTCGCCGTTTAGGATAATGTCTTTGATCCGGAGATTCATACCAAGGATTTCCAGGGCAGCAACCCTTCCGCCACCGATTTTGGGCAACAGCCGTTGGCAGACAATATATCGAATGGTATCTGCAAGCCTGTGGCGAATCTGAGGTTGCTCTTCCTGCTCAAACATACCCAATATCCTGTTGATGGTTTGTCCGGCATCCACCGTATGAAGGGTTGACACTACCAGATGACCTGTTTCGGCAGCAGAAAGCCCGATCTCCATCGTCTCCCTGTCACGCATCTCTCCAACCAGAATGACTTTTGGCGCTTGCCGCAGTGCAGCTCTCAGGCCTGTGGGAAAGCTGTCAAAATCATTTCCAAGCTCCCTTTGGTTAAATGTGGCTTTTTTGTGAGGATGAACAAATTCCACCGGGTCTTCCAGGGTGACCACATGGATAGATTTTTCTTCATTGATTTGGTTGAGAAGGGCTGCCAGAGTCGTTGATTTGCCGGAACCGGTTGATCCGGTCACTAGGATCAGACCGTTTTTTTCTTCCCCCATTTTTTTAAAAATTGGCGGAAGACCGAGTTTTTCAATGCTGGGAATGGTGGTTTCAAGTTTTCTTAAAATTGTAGACAAATGGTTTTTCTGTTTAAAAATGTTTACTCTGAATCTGGCTTTATTCCCAAGCCAGTAGGACAGGTCACAGGAGCCTCTGACCACAAGATCCTCAAGAAGCCTTGGATCGCCGCCAATCAAATTTAATGCAAAGACCTCTGCCTGGAAAGGGGTTAATTCGCCGATTTCAGGAGTGACCGGCACCGTGGTCAACTGGCCTGAAGATTCCACCTGTAATCCTTTTCCCACAGTGACATTCAGATCTGATACATTACTAAAGGTTTCCAGCATGCAGGTAATCCAATAATCGATTTCAGGTTGTTTCATTTTTTATTTCCTTAAAATATTATTAGATCTTGGAAGAGTAAAAGAATTATCATAGAAATGACGACGATACAAGATAATATTGCTTCGTTCACCTGAAAATGGCAATCTGATTGTTGGGATAGAACTTGCTTTCTGCTAAAGAAAGTATCGAAAATCCCCAAAGTTTAAAGTATTACCGCTCAAGTCAAGGCAAATTTAAAAAAACCAATACCATTCATCAAATACCGGAATCTGAGAACCTGAATTATCATAATCCGAATCTTCAACATATGTTAACTCAGGGATATAAACCGGGTCTGTTTCAGGAGGATCATGGTTGCGGATATCCCAGAGATTGAGATGTTTTAACCTGAAGGTCACACGTAAAATCTTATCTATTATTTCAAAATCATCAATGATAGAGATGATCTTCATTTGACCCTGGCATTTTGGGCAGACCAAAGGATCAACTTCATAAATTTTCCGGATCAGGCGTGCCCAGTTCTGCCGTGATTCTTTGGAGGACAGATCATTTGGCATAACTGCAGAAATGGCATCATCCGAACCGGCCTTTTTTCTCATCCCTCGGGATTTGTTCGAATAGAAACCGTAGTAACGGACCGACTGCTCATATCTTCCGGGAATATGGGTCACCAAACGGGCCAGCAAGTCCAGGGCATTAAAAACATTTCCGGACTTCCGGTCTTTTTCTGTTTGGGAATAAAAGATAGAGCATTCTTTGAAAATATACAATAAATGATGAAAAATATAAACACACAAAACCGGAAATAAGGCTATGTCCAACAAAAACATGCTGACGGGCAAGCCGCAGATGTTTGCGTTCACTCGGACACCGGGCACGGGATGGACAATCGGCTGATAATATGTTACCGCTGAAGCTTTAGCAGCGCGGCTGCTCAACCTACGTTAAAAAAGGAGCCGGGAAGTGGAAAAACAGAAATTATCGGCTGTGGTGTTTGATTGCGACGGCGTATTAATAGAGAGCAATGCGGTCAAAACCATGGCATTCGGACAGACTGTGGAAGAATTCGGACAAAAAGCCATGGACCGGCTGATGAATTATCACAGGGAACACGGCGGGATCAGCCGGTTTAAAAAATTTGAGTGGTTTTACCGTGAAGTGGTTAAAGCCACCTTGTCCGATGAAATGATGGATACGCTGTGTGACCGTTTTACCCGGTTTTGTATTGATGCGGTCATGGATGTGCCGATGGTGGCCGGTGCAAAAGAAAGCCTTGATTTGCTGAGTGGTAAATTGCCCATGTTTGTTGCATCCGGCACACCGGAAAAAGAGCTTCAGGATATTCTCATACAAAGGGGACTTGCAGCATATTTCAAGCGTATTCATGGGACACCGCCTGAAAAGCAGTATCTTCTGGAGCGGATTATCAGCGAGAACGGTCTGGATGCATCAAAGGTCCTGATGGTGGGGGATGCTGTAGCCGATCTTAAGGCGGCACAATTCTGCAACACCTTATTTTATGGCCGGGGGGAGCGGTTCAACGGCGAAAATGTTCCCTGGAGCCAGGATCTGACCGGTCTGGTTGAGTATCTTGGCCGGTTACATTTTTAACAATGTCTGACTCTGTGACAAAATTTTTTAAAATTATGATTGACTTTGTGTCAATAAAATCCAAAAACATCCATGACTTTATTTATGATTCCGGTGAATTGGAAAAATCGGCAACAACCGAGGAATCTTCGGTTGTTCGTATGGAAGGCAAACGTGAAGTCAAGCTGAAGATTAAACTCTATAACCTGGATGCCGTTATTTCAGTTGGGTATCGGGTAAATTCCAAAAAAGGAACCCGATTCCGGATGTGGGCTACCCAGCGGCTGAAAGAATCCCTCATTGAACTTAAAAAACAATTGAAAGCCAAAGGAGAAGCCTCTGACTTGTTTGCCAATCCACCCCATACCGATAATCTTGCAGCCATATTCGGTAACCTTGACCAAAGCGTCTATGGAGATGCAAAAAGAACTAGTATTTACCCTGAATATCATTGATTTTATTGCGTTATATCGGAGACCATCATGAACTCAATCTGTATCTTCTTAGGTTCCAACCCGGGTGCTGACCCGGTTTATGCAAGGGCCGCCCAAGACATGGGCAAAGAACTGGCCGCGCGTAGCCTCACCTGCGTCTATGGCGGGTCTGACACTGGCCTTATGAAACTTTTGGCTGACAGTGTCCTGAAATCAGGGGGCAAGGTGGTCGGGGTGACGGTCCAGGCGTTGCGGGATAAGGAAATTTTCCATCCGGGTCTTACACAACTTCATGTTGTCCCTACCATGCACGAAAGAAAGGGGCTGATGGTGGAGCTGTCTGACGGGTTTGTGGCCCTGCCGGGCGGGGTGGGGACCTTTGAGGAATTTTTTGAAATTTATACCCTGTCGCTCCTGGGGTTTCATTCCAAACCTTTTGGACTTCTCAATATCAACGATTATTATGCACCCCTGGATGCCTCCTGGACAATGCCGAGCGGGAAGGGTTTTTAAAAGCACCCCACCGGAATGCCATCCTGCGAGCAGACAATGCTGCCGACATGCTGAAACTCATGACCAGTATTTAATGCGGCAATTTCCACACTTTAAAAAATCATTGAATTTAAAAAAATATAAGCTATCTATGGTGTAATAAAATTTGTACTTTAATCATGATAATGATGGTTAATAAAGAGGCCATGGCGGCTCTCATTTCTTCCGGGCTGCTGGGAACACAGCAAAGGGTATCTCCTTCATAGGAAGGGTCCACACTGTATAATGGCTTCGGCCTATGGGGATTGTCAATGGTCCGGTACATCAGCGGATAAGGGGCTCACGAGATCACTTTGAGCCCCTTCATAAACACCCGAATCGGAGGGGTCCTGAAAAATGTAATGATACCCCTCCTCATGATAGAGCTTGATCAGCCGGTAAATCTTTTTCCTCACCCGGTTCCGGACTACATGGAGTCAGCCAGTAACAAATACTATACCCGGTTACTTCCTTGTTTGTTTTATAGTATGGGCAAAAAAAATAAAAGATTGACTTAACTTCATGCTTTTTATAAATAAGGATCAATTTTAGGGATTGCTCTGGTCAACGGAACACGGTGAAACTCCGTGGCGGTCCCGCCGCTGTAACCGGAAATATCTGTTTTGGGCTGATGCCACTGTGAAAACGGGAAGGTGATCAAAACAGGTTTAATGCCGGGAGCCAGAAGACGAGCCGGGCGATCATAAAACGTGGAACCTGATGGTAAAAGGTTTTGCAAGACATATGTTCTTGCAGGACCTTTTTTGGTTTTGCAAGGGCTTTCATAGCGAGGAAACTATGACCACACAACTGGAACACGCCCGGAATGGCTTTTTGACAGAAGAAATGCAGGCCGTCGCAGAGACTGAGGGAATAACGGGTGAATTTGTCCTGGCCCATACAGCAACAGGGGAAATCGTCATCCCCTGCAATCCCGGCCGCAAACATCAGAAGATCGTCGGCATTGGAAAAGGTCTCCGGACAAAAATAAACGCCTCCATCGGCACATCATCGGATATCTGTGACCTTGAGCTTGAGGTTGAAAAAGCAAAGGCAGCCAGGGAAGAAGGGGCCGATACCCTGATGGAATTATCCACCGGCGGAAACCTGGATGAAATTAGGAGAACCATCCTTTCCTGCACAGACCTTCCCGTGGGCAATGTCCCCCTGTACCAGGCCTTTCAGGAAACCATCCAAAAATATAAAAACCCTGCAAAACTCGATCCTGAATACCTGTTCGAGCTGATCGAGCGGCAATTGGAAGACGGCTTAAGTTTTATGGCCATCCACTGCGGCATCAACCAATATACCATCGAACGTCTGAGAAAACAGGGGTTCCGCTATGGCGGGCTGGCTTCCAAAGGCGGCACCTATATGGTCGCCTGGATGGACATCAATAAAAGAGAAAATCCCTTGTATGAACAATTTGACCGGGTCTGCGGCCTGATGAAAAAATATGATGCAGTGCTTTCCCTGGGCAACGGGATCAGGGCCGGGGCTATCCATGACAGCCACGACCGGGCCCAGATGGCGGAAATGATCATCAACTGCGAACTGGCTGAAATCGGACGCGGCATGGGCTGCCAGACCATGGTGGAAGGTCCGGGCCATGTGCCCCTGGATGAGATTGAGGCCAATATCCTTCTTGAAAAACGCATGTCCGGCAATGCCCCTTATTATGTGCTCGGCCCCATTCCCTGTGATACCGGTGCCGGATACGATCATATTACGGCAGCCATCGGGGCGGCAAGCTCGGCCCGGTTCGGGGCGGATCTGATCTGCTATATCACTCCTGCAGAACACCTGGCCCTGCCAGATGTCAAAGATGTCCGGGAAGGAGTCAGGGCGACCCGGCTGGCTGCCCGGATCGGGGATATTTCCAAATACCCGGATAGAAGGGAAAATGAAAAACAGGCAGCCCTGGCAAGACGGGATATGAGATGGGATGATCTTGAAAAATTTCTTCTCTTCCCGGACATTGCACGAAACACAAGACAGACAAGAATTCCTCTCCAAAAGGAAACCTGCACCATGTGCGGAGATTTCTGCGCCATGAAAAAAGGCATGGAGATATTTGGAACCGATATTACATATAAGAGGTGATGATGAGACTTTTCGACCGGACAATTTCATCCATCAAAACGACTTTGAATGAAGACGCCTTTCATGCTGCAAAGGAACGCCTGGCCAACCAGGCCAAACCGGCAAAAAGTTTAGGGGTCATGGAAGATATCTCTGCCCGGCTGGCAGCCATCAAGGGTACCATTGACGTGAAGCTGTCAAACAAACGGATCGTGACCTGTGCCGGGGATCACGGCGTGACCGAAGAAGGAGTGAGCCTTTTCCCGTCCGAAGTGACGCCCCAGATGGTATATAATTTTGCCCATAACGGGGCATCGGTGAATGTGATCGCTAAACATGCCGGGGCTGTTGTAAAGGCGGCCGATATAGGGGTCAATCACGACTTTGAACCGGATCTGCCCATCTTCCATAAAAAGGTGAGGCACGGGACTGCCAATTTCACAAAGGAACCGGCCATGTCAAGGGAAGAGGCTGTTTTATCCATTGAAGCCGGGATTGAAATCGTGAATGAACTTGAGGCAGAAGCCCGGGTGGATCTCTTAGGCACCGGGGATATGGGCATCGGCAATACCACACCCTCTTCCGCCATCATTGCCGCCTTTTCCGGCATTGAGGTCGAAAAGCTGACCGGACGCGGTACCGGAATTGATGATCAGATGCTGAAAAACAAGATTGCCGTGATTAAAAAAGGGCTCAGTCTTCACAAGCCAGACCCCCGCGACCCCATTGATGTTCTGTCCAAAGTCGGCGGGCTTGAAATCGGCGGCCTTGCCGGTCTTGTGCTGGGTGCTGCGGCCCGGGGCATCCCGGTGGTCTGTGACGGCCTCATCTCCACGGCCGGTGCCCTGATAGCCTGTGAACTCTGCCCGGCAGCCAAAAACTATCTTTTTGCCAGCCATCAGTCCGTTGAAATCGGTCATGCCTTTATGTATGACCGGCTCGGGCTTGAACCGCTGATCGATCTGAAATTCAGGCTGGGTGAAGGAACCGGGGCTGCCGTGTGCATGGAACTTATGGATCTGGCCACAAGGATCCTGGCTGATATCAAGACCTTTGAAGAAGTGGGAATTAAAAACGCTCAATAAGATGCAACAGCCGGGTTGTGGATTTTATCTGCCATGACCCGGCTGTCATTTCATAAATTGCCTTTCAGCCCGATCTCTTCAGCCACGGGCTGCATGCCGCGGATGACCTCGGTCATCATATCCGACAGCTCCATTCCGAGAAATTCAGCTCCTTTTTTGATCACTTCCCGGTCCACCCCTGCGGCAAAGCTTTTGTCCTTGAATTTTCCTTTTACAGATTTTGCCGTGATATCGAGAATACTTTTACTGGGACGGACAAGGGCTGCACTGGCCACAAGACCGGTCAGCTCATCAATGGCATAAAGGGTTTTTTCAAGATGGGTTTCAGGCTTCACGTCGGTGCAGATTCCCCAGCCGTGGCTGATGACGGCCCGGATATACTCCTCCGGCCAGTTGTGTTCTTTAAACAGCTCCACACATTTATGGCAATGGGCCTCAGGATAGAGTTCATAATCCAGATCATGGACCAGGCCTACGACCCGCCATTTTTCCTCATCCTCGTTGAACCGTTTAGAAAAATGGGCCATGACCGCTTCGACAGCAAGGGCATGGCGGATAAGCCCGTCTTTCCGGTTATATTTTTTTAACAGCAGAAACGCATCTTCTCTTTTTGGGATATATGAATTCATGGCAATTCCTTTAATCTTATTGCATTTTCAGGTCAATGTAGTTAAGATCACCCTTATCTTTTAAACCGGTATAAGTCAATGGGTATGATTTCAAATATATTCAATATCGATTCCATTTATCAAGAAGATGAAGATGTGCTTCTTTTCTGGCAGAAAAAGATTTTCACCTGCCTTTTTTTACTCCTCGTTGTTATTGGTATCATCCCCTATGTCTTAAGCTGCGGATATGCTTTGAAAAATTCAGAATGGATCAGAATTTTTATTTATACCTTTATTTATCTCTGGACCTGCGGCGTTGCTTTTCTAAAACAGATTCCCTTTAAAACACGGATATGGGCTGGTATTTCCGGGTTTTATGCCCTGGGGATGGTTTCCATGTTGTCCACAGGGCTGATGGGCAGTACAAGATTATATTTTATGTTCTTTTCCATTTTGGCCACAGTTTTTTCAGGAATCCGGGGAGGACTTTTCTCCCTTCTCCTGAATATGGCAACTTTAGCGGTCTTCGGGGTTCTTTATTCCGGGAAAATCATTATCCCGGCAGACCCGAGATGGATTCCCGATTCCATGGAATGGGTGATACTCACCGGAACCTTTTCTTTTTTATGCGCTTTTGTTACGTTTTTCCTTGCAGCCCTGGTCAAGGCCCTGGAAATATCCGGCAAGGAATTCAAACACCTGGCAAAGAACACCCCGGACATCATCGGGACACTGAACCCCGGTCATGTTGAACTCAGGGAAAAACTCATCCAGGCTGAAAAATTAAAAGCCCTTGGAATTCTGGCCGGCAGCGTGGCCCATGATCTGAACAATATTTTATCCGGGATTGCAACCTATCCCGAAGTTCTGATGATGGATAAAAATCTTGATCCCCGGATCAGGCAGGGCCTGTCCCTTATAAAGGATTCCGGCCAGAAAGCGGCCGCTGTTGTCAGTGACCTTCTGACCATATCCCGGGGGACTGCTGTGGAAATGGAAACCATCAACATCAATTCCGTTTTGGAACGTTATGTCCGGTCCCATGATTTCCAAAAAATCAGAGATGCATACAGGAACGTGGCCATAGAATTAGCCACCGAACCGGAACTCCTCAATATTAGTGGCTCCTATATCCATATTGAAAAAGTCATCATGAACCTGCTCCTGAATGCTGTGGAAGAAGTATCCGGAAAAAAAGACGGCAGGGTGATGATTACAACCTCCAACAGCTTTATCGACCCTTCCATACCGGGCCATGAAGATATCATCCAGGGGGAATATGCCGTATTGAGCGTCACAGATAACGGGTCCGGTATTGATGAAAAAAACCTGAAAAAAATTTTCGAACCTTTTTTCACTAAAAAGGAAATGGGAAAAAGCGGCACCGGACTGGGTCTTACCATTGTCTGGAATGCGGTTCAGGATCACCGGGGATTCATCAATACAGCCTCGGGTATCAAAGGAACCCGGTTTGATCTTCTATTCCCGGCCGTTCGTGAAGAAATTCCCCCAAAACCGATATCCGGGCCATTGGATGACATAAAAGGAAAAGGTCAGATGATCCTGGTGGTGGATGACCTGAAGGATCAGCAGGAAATAGCCGTGACCATTCTTGAAAATCTCGGGTACCAGGCAAAATCCGTTGACGACGGGTTTGCCGCCATCGAGTTTTTAAAAAAGAACCCTGTGGATCTGATCATCCTTGACATGATCATGACCCCTTCCATCAGCGGCCTTGAGACCTACCGGATGATCAAAAAAATCCGGCCGGGCCAGAAAGCCGTTATTGCCAGCGGATATTCCGAGTCCGACGATGTGCTGACAGCCCAGGATCTCGGGGCCGGAAGCTTTGTTAAAAAACCTTATACCATACTGGATATGGGGATCGCAGTAAAAGAGGAGCTTGAAAAATAGTGGACATCCTGAAAACAAAAGCAGAAATGCAAACCTGGTCGAAAAACAAAAAAAAACAATCCCGGACCCTGTGTT
>Ga0156388_1240_pt1 | contig 21306 bp, 21 predicted proteins | sample RifOxyA3_FD_108032 | JGI IMG/M metagenome (GOLD analysis project Ga0156388, IMG submission 108032) | Desulfobacterales bacterium RIFOXYA12_FULL_46_15
GTCCGACATGCTGGAAGAAGGTCTGGATCTTGAGGCAGATCTTGGGATCGATACAGTAAAACAAGTTGAGATTTTTGCCAAGATTGCATCCCATTTCGGGTTATCCGTACCTGATGATTTAAAGCTCAGGGATCTGAACACCATTGCAAGATTATCAGACTATATCAGGGGCCGGGCAGGAGGGGCTGTTCAGACGCTGACAAAAGAGAGTGAATCACTGCATGAAGGCATGAGGGAGGTCCTGAAAACCGATATCCCTGTATCTTCCGGCGGCATGGATGAATTTCCTGATCCCCATTCACCCATTAAGCGCCTTATCGTGAGAACCCGGGAAACAAAGATCCCGGAGCCTTTAAAAAAAGATTTTAAAGGCCGAAAGATCATGGTGTCACTTGACAGTCATGGATTTGCCAAAAAAGTCATTGAAAAAATCAAAGAGAAAAAAGGCGAAGTTATTACCATCGGCAGCAAAGATGCGGATTTCAAATTTGACCTTTCAGATGTGAAGCTGACTGAAAAACAGGTGGAGGAATTTAAAAAGGCTTATCCGGATATAAATGGATTCATTCATCTGTCATCCCTTGATTATTATTTTGATGTAAAAGATCAGAAAGGCGATTCTGACGAGTCTTTGAATACAACCCTCAAATCCGTGTTCGTGATTCTGAAATCCCTGTTTGACACTTTTAACCGAAAAGAAACCCTTATCGGGACCCTTAGTTTTGATTCCGTGGTATTTCCCTATATGGACGGCTGCGGCGATATCCATCCGATGTTCGGGGGCCTTTCAGGGCTTTTGAAAACAGCTAACAAGGAATTGCCCGATACCATGGTCAAGGTGGTTGATTTCTCGGATAAAGATCCTGAAAAGAATATCAACACCATTATCGATCTTTTCATAAATGAGCTTTTGTCCGGCGATACACAGGTGGAAGTGGGATACAGGAATAAAAAGCGGTATGTCCTTTCCATGAAACCTTCCATTGCCGATAAAACCCAAAAGATTGTTTCAGATATGGATACCCTCCTGGTTACAGGCGGTGCCGGCGGGATTACCTATGAGATCTTAAAAAAAGTGGTTGAAAAATATAAGGTCAACCTCATTATCCTGGATATTAATGATATCTACAGCACTGACCCCAAATATCTTGATAAAGCCTCAACCGGGGCCGAACTCATGGCAAAGCTCAGGGATGATATGCCGGGGGTCAAACCTGTTGAAATCAAACGGGCCCTGGACCGCCTGATGCGGGTCCGGCAATCCATAGACAATATTGAATTTTTAAAGTCTCAAGGGGTCCATGTGGATTATAATTGTGTGGATGTGACCCATGCAGCGGCGGTAAAGGCTGCTGTGGACAAATATGACCGGATTGACGGCATTTTCCATGCCGCAGGGATGGAGATGAGTCAGTTTATTGCCAAAAAGGAACTCTGGTCTTTTGAGCTGGTGGTGGATGTCAAGGTCAAAGGCATGAGAAACCTTCTGGCTGCGTTTAAAGACAGGCCGTATAAATATTTCTTTACCTTTTCATCAGTCACGGCAAGGTTTGGAAATGAGGGCCAGGTGGATTATACGGCAGCCAATGACTATCTTGGAAAGACCCTGTTCCATCAGAAACAGCTCCATCCGGACAGAGCATATAAGGTATATGCCTGGACTGCCTGGGGTGGGGTGGGCATGGCCACCAACCCGACCGTAAAAGCCGTTCTTGAGGAAAGGGGTATCCGGTTTCTGCCCATGGAGCAGGGTATTAAATTTTTTATGGCAGATCTTCTGGATCAGACTGAATCTGAAATGGTTTTTTCCGGTCTGGATTATTCTTTTGACCGGGACGGGCTTCTGGGCGATCCCGGGAATGATGAATTTCCGTTTCTTGACACCCCTGTGGAAAAAACCTCTTCCGGCATAACCTATTCACGGGTACTGGATATTGAACGAGATGTTTTCCTTAACGACCATACCATGGGAGATGTGCCTCTTTTCCTTGGATCTACAGGGGTTGAAACCATGGCTGAAGCTGCAAAATCCTTATCCGGAGATAACAAATGCTTTGTAGAATTGACTGATTTCAGGATCCCCTATGCCATCAAGCTTCTTAAGGGGCGTCCAAAGGAACTCCTGATTTCCGGGGAAAAACAGGAGGACGGCCTTGTGAATTGCAGGATCACATCAGTTTTTAAAACCCCCCAGGGTCTTGTCATGGGCGAACCCAAACTCCATTATGAAGGCCGGTACCGGTTTGAAGGCAAACCCTTGAAATCTAAAAAAATCAAACTGCCGCAGTTCAACCCGGTTTCTTTTGAGAAAGATGTGGAAACCCTGGTGTATCACCCGCAAAGGCTCTTCATGTTTGGCCTTTTTGGGACCATCACAGACATCAATTCCTTTGATGGAAAGACATTAATTACAACCGTTGAAGACAGGAGCAAAAAAGAATTTTTTAAAGGTGTGGCAAATCCTGATTTTGTAGCAGCTCCTGTCCTGGTTGACGCCATGTTTCAGACCGGCGGGCTGCTGGAGTTCTTTACGACTTCAAGAACGGTTCTGCCTTTTAAGATCAATTCTTTGAAATTTTACAGGAATGTTGAAAAACAAACCCCCTATTTTTGTATTACGCACAAACTGGCTTCCGGAGAGGAAACCAATACCTATAACCTGAGCCTTGTGGATAAATCCGGTATGGTCTTTATTGAGGTGAACGGATTTGAAATGGTGAAGCTCAACCGTCTTGACCCGGAAGATGAAATCAAAGGCCTTGTTGAGTTTTCATATTCGGATAAAAAAGAACCATCGCCTGTAGAATAGCTTGTGTGGCCGTTTCCCGCCTTCAGTTTCAGGCGGAAAACGGCCTTAAACCCGTAAGGGAAATCATGCTTGAAAAGACAATTTTAAAAAAGGTAAGCTTGCTCCCTATCTGAATGTATGCTAACGTAATACGTACCTTCAAGATCTCCTAATCATTACGATGCCGGATTCCAAACAAAGGGAATTATTTATAACCAAATTAAGGCCATAAGGGGGGTATCATGAAAAAAGCAATATTTCTTTGCGTCATTCTTCTGCTGTTTTCATTTTCCAGGGTTTTTTCCAACGATTTGTTAAAGCTTAAGTATATCACGGAAGAATACAAACCATATAATTTTGTTGAAAACGGCGAGATAAAAGGCATAGCACCGGATCTTCTCGGTTTGGCCTGGAAGGAAATGAATATTGAAAAGCAGGAAATTAAAGTTCTTCCATGGGCAAGAGGATACGACATGCTCCAGAACAACCCGTATACGGTTCTTTTTGCAACAGCCAGGTCTGATGAACGGGAAAACCAATTCAAATGGGCTTGCCCTATAACTACAAATCATTATGTGGTGCTTGCAAAAAAAGACAGAAAAATAAAAATATCATCAGTTGAAGACATAAATAAATACAGGATAGGCACGATTCGCGAGGACATTGCCGAACAGCTCCTTATTGCCAAGGGCCTTAACGCAGCCAGGTTCGACAGAGGGCATGACATAAAATCCAATGTAAGGAAACTTGATGTCGGAAGAATTGATCTTATGGCCTACGGCAAGCTGAGCGCATTTAAAACAATGAAGGACATGGGAATAGATCTGAATCGGTATGAAAGCGTTTATGAAATACAATCGTCACAGATATGCTATGCATTCAATATCCAGACTCCTGACGAGGTTGTGAGCCAGTTTCAAAACGCACTGGATAAAATCGTAAACAGCCCGGAATATCAAAAACTTCTGGACAAATACTTTTATTAGGCTTTTGTATTTCCTTTGAAATGGTGAAGATCAACCGTCTTGACCCGTAAGGAAAATCAATCTACTGTCTTTTGATAAGACAGATAGAGTCCGATTTTTTAAAAAGGGATGGAGGCAAAAAGACATATAATGTCTTTTTATTTTTTAAAATTCTTTTTATTCAGCCCATAGCGGGTAATCAGCCGGTTCAATTGCCGTGTGGTGATATCGGCTTTTTGGGCCGCCAGGTTGATTTTTCCCTTTGTCTGTCCTAAAAGTGCAGTCAGGTAGGCTTTTTCAAATGTTTCAACGGCAAGCTGCCGGGCCTTTGCAAGAGAAGAGGGATTTTTTTCGGACAGGGGATAAGTGTCACAGTGTTTGACCATTTCCGGCGGGAAATTCTGGGCCGTTAATATGGATGAAGTTTCAAGGATATAGGCCCTTTCCAGGATATTTTCAAGCTCACGGATATTACCGGGCCATTCATATTGTTTAAAGCCCTCAATCACTGAGGGATGCAGACCATCGACCCCTTTACCGTATTTGGCATTCAGCTTTTTTAAAAATATTTCCGTCAGATTGGGCAGGTCTTCGAGGCGTTCGCTGAGCAAGGGAATCTGGATCGGAAAGATATTGAGCCGGTAATACAGATCTTTCCGAAAACTGCCTTTCTGCACCAGGTCGTCAAGGTATGCATTGGTGGCGGCGATGATCCTGACGTCCGAATCCATGAGAGCTGTACTCCCGAGCCGGCTGAAGGTGCCGTCCTGGAGGACCTGGAGCAGCTTAATCTGGGCAGAGGCCGTGATGGTTCCGATCTCATCAAGAAAAATAGTCCCGCCCCGGGCCATTTCAAATTTGCCTGGTTTTCGCCGGTCAGCACCTGTAAATGCCCCCTTTTCGTGGCCAAAAAGCTCACTTTCAATCAATGTGTCCGGTATGGCGCCGCAATGGACTGAAATAAAAGGTCCTTCAGATCGCTGGCTGTGCCAGTGCACCAGTCTTGCCAGCATTCCCTTTCCTGTCCCTGTATCCCCAAGCAAAAGGACAGTGGCTATAGTTGGAGAAACAGACCGGATGTTTTCATAGATTTTTTTCATCCTCGGGTTTTTAGACCGGATAATTTCAAGCCATTCTGTTTTCCAGAAATGATCCCTGAGATAATCCAGTTCAAAATCCCTTGAAAGAGTCCTGTCCAGCGAATCTAAAAGGAGCTGAACTTCATTTTCTTGAATGGGGTAGGTGAGATATCCGGCAGCCCCTTCATTTACTGCTTTTACCGCTTTTTCAACCTCTTCTTTGGCACAAAGCACCACAAACCGGACAAAGGAATTTGTTTTTGTAAAAGGATTTTTTAGAAAGCTTGATGTATTAATCCCCTGGGTTTGTTCCAGAAGTTCGAGATCGGCAATGATCAAATCAAAGGGGACATTATTATGCAATGCAGTCGCAGTTTCAAAGTCTTTTGCATATTTTGTCTTATGAGTTTTGGCAACCACCTGTGAAATCAGATTAAATTCACTTGTCCGGGTGGATAGAACGAGAATATCTCTCATGGTATTATTTTAAACATATGCCCTTATTCAGCCTTTTTACAATCACCAAAGCCATACGAAAATTAAGGAGTATTAGTATCAGTAACAGACTATGGTGTCAATATAAACCACCCTAAGTTCCAGGGCTTGTTTAAGAATTATAATCAATGACAGGAAGGCGGATCTAAGGATAAAACAAAGGTAAAGTGTGTCCCCTTTTGGGGGAAGGGAACACACTTAGGATTATTCACATCGATTAGTTGATAAGCCCGGATTTTTCTTTTTTCTTTTCAAGCTTATCCTTTTTTTTCTCTTTCAAGGTCTTTGCCGGTTTCTTTTTTTCATCTTTTTTTATGTTTCTTTCTTTTGACATTTTTTCCCTCCTGATTTGACGGATATCTGTTAATTATTATGGCTATCTGTTTAAGGTTCATGGATCTGAAATTTAGAAATGCAGATTTCCTTCCGGATGCCCTTCATCGATACCTTGCCGGAAAGGGTTACGGTTTTTCTCAGAGAATTCATAAGTGTTTTTGCATGGTTATTCCGGGAAATCAGGAAAGTGTCTTCATCAAAGGTAACAATCGCAATGTTTTGAATTTCCCCTTTTTCATTCCATTCGGAAGGAATAATGATTCCATTGATGACGGTCTGTGATCTGCTCATAAATTCATCCTTGTCATCATCAAGTCAATGCAAATGGTGCGCCAAAGCGTTTGAAATCCTGGAAAATATCGGTTTGACGTTTTGCTGATAAAGGCACTGGGCCTATCAGCCAGCGAAAATAAAGGCCTGGCATTTTTATTGCTACTGTTAATGAATATGAGTGAATAAACAGTTAAAACAGGACATCCGGTGTCGGATCATCCGGATCATGACAAAGTTTATTCAGACATATGGCCACTCGTATTTGAAAGGAATCATATATGGATGATAAAAATCGTGAGCAATTCAGAAAAATCCTGACTGACCTTATGGATGGCCTTGAAGACCAATCCGGGCAAACGGTTTCAGAACTTATGCTGGAGCAGGACAGGGAAATTGAAGTCCTGGCCGACTCTTCGATTCAAATGAACTGGGCTGTCACATTGAGATTGAGAAGCCGCGAAAGCCGTCTCATCAAGAAAATCAAAGCCGCCCTGGAAAGAATTGGAGATGGAACTTACGGGATTTGTGAGACCTGCGGAGAAGATATTTCTATAAAACGGCTCATGGCAAGGCCGGTGACATCAAAATGTATTGAATGCAAGGAAAAGGAAGAAAAGATGGAGGCTATCCTGTCCTGATCCGAATTTGCAGGCCGGATACGGTCTTGTAAGGGCATGGGAATAAACTGCCTTAATGGTTCCGGGTCTTATAGCTTGATTTATCCAGCCCTAGTTTTTTCATTTTTCCATATAATCCTCTTGGGTGGATGCCAGCTGTTTTTGCAGCTTCTCCAATTTTCCCCCCGGTTTTTTCAAGTATTATTTCAAGGTATTTTTTTTCAATCTGATTCAAAACAATATTTTTTACTTCAGAAAGGGTTTTGGTTTTCCAGGTACTCATTTCCATGTCCATGGCGCTAAGCGGATTTGAGGATGACATTGGTCCGATCTGAAATGTGCTGGGAAGATCAACAGGAGATATGGTGTCGGATTTACATAAAATAATGGCTCTTTCAATCACGTTGATCAGTTCCCGGATATTTCCCGGCCAACTGTAAGAACAAAGGGTGTCGACTGCATCCTGAGAGAACCGGTTAATTTCACGGCCTAATTTTTTGCTGTAAATATTCAGGAAATGGTTGGCCATGGCCGGGATATCTTCTTTGCGTTTTCTTAAGGGCGGCAGGGTTAAGGTGATGACGCCCAGCCTGTAATACAAATCCTGGCGAAACCGTCCTTTTGTGATTTCTTCTTCCAGGTCTTTGTTTGTGGCAGCAATCACCCTGACGTCTACCCAGATGGAAGTTTCTCCGCCCACCGGGATGAATTCAAAATCCTGAAGCACCCGGAGAAGTTTGGACTGCATATGCATAGGCATTTCGCCGATTTCATCCAGAAATATGGTTCCGCTGTGTGCGAGTTCAAAAGCCCCTCTTCGGGAACGGACAGCCCCGGTAAAAGCCCCCTGTTCATGACCGAAGAGTTCGCTTTCCATGAGGGGCTCGGGAATGGCAGCCATATTGATGGCAATAAAAGGGCCCTTTGACCGATGGCTCTCGGCATGGATGGCTTTGGAAAGATGCTCTTTTCCAACCCCGGTTTCCCCCAGGAGCAACAAAGTGGAATCCGTTGAAACCACCTGCTGGACTTCATCCAGGAAAAGCTGCATATCCTCACTGTTTGAAATAAAATCACTGATTTTGGGCTTGATCCTGCCTCTCTGGTCAAATCGGTCAACAAAATTGATTTGCCGCCTGGATTCAAGGGTGCTTTCAATGGCTTCCACTAGGCTGTCCATTGAAATCCCCGTGTACAGGACCACATCGGCACCGGAAGCTAAAAGGTTGGCATGCTCCTCGGAAGATTCCCGGTCGTGGAGGATGATGGTGGTGGGCTTTTCCGGCAGATTGTTGAGCATGCCCACACTGGATTCGATGGGTTTGGGAATCAGGCCTTTGCTGACCACAAAGACATCACCGCAACTGCGTACCAGATCCTGCCATGGGGCTTTCTGCCTGCCGCACATTTTTAATTGAACATCGAAATTTGATAGTCGTTTTTCAAGATCAGCATGGAGTTTTTTGTCTTTAACGGCACAGACGAGCCTGATCAGCATTTATTTTCTCCTCTATCGGTAATTGTTTACCATAAATCCGCTTACGGAACAGTCCATGTATACGCTATAATTAGACATAGGCCAAGCAAAAAATAAGAATAAATATTTGAAAACCTGTTGAATTATTTTAGTTTTTCAGAAAATTTCAGATAATTCGGTTTGAAAATACCGTTTTATTATTGATCGGTAAAAAAATGCGAAAATAGTAAGGTATTAAAATGGATCAAGTATTTTAATAGATTGATTTTAAACAACATATTTATTATTTCGATTCGATTTTCAAAATGGCACAGGATATGCTTATGTCGGTGCAACACACAAGAAAGGTCTTGAGTGTTATGCTTTTTAACCTTATTAAGAAAAAAGAGGAGGCCACATGGCCACAGAGAACGCCATCAAACCTGAAGAAGCCCTGAATGTATGGGGCATAGCATCAGCTATTGATATTTATGACTGCATCCCTGAAAAAATCAGGGACGCTGAAGTGATTAAACAATTTGTTATTGAATTGTGTGACCTTATTGAAATGAAACGGTTTGGAGAATGCAAGGTTGTTCATTTCGGGGAAGATGATAAGGTCGCTGGATTTTCAATGGTTCAATTGATCGAGACCTCTCTGATCTCTGCACATTTTGCAAATCAAACCAATACCACATATCTTGATGTATTCAGTTGCAAGACCTATGACCCGGAAAAAGTAAGGGCTTTTGCTCAAAATTATTTTGGCGGATCATTTTCTTCCATTAATGTAACGCTTAGACATTAGGTGTTTTTATGAAGACCACAATATATGAAGACCCTGAAGAATGTAGATTCATATGGAAAAAAATGTGGCCTGTGAAAGGATTTTTTGATCTCTGGCAGGTCCGTTCATGTTTTCATGATTCATATTCCAGGCCCTTAAGTTTTCATGTGGTCGAGGACAATAAAAAAGCGATCGGATTTCTGGCCTTATGCTGGAATGAAGAAGAAAAAAAATATGTGCAGTTTCCCGGGGAGACCTGGCATGGAAAAACCTGGCTCGAACAGAACAGGATCATTGCCGGGACTCCTGAGATCTTTGAGAGGCTTCTGGATTCCGTTCCAGGGCCTCTTCATCTTCGATATCTGAATGGAAATCCTTTGATCGGGGTTTCTGATCTGATCAAAACCGATGAGATGGGATACATATTCTTACCCGGACAATATGATTATTCCTTCGAGATCTACCGGCAGTCTTTCTCAGGTAAATTTAAAAAGAAACTCAGGGCCGAACTTAAAAAATTTGAAGAAAGAAATGTAAGTTTCAGGTTTAATCAATTTGAAGATATCGAGTATATGTTTAAAATGAACAGGGACTGTTTTGGCGAAAATTCATTTTTCAGTGATTCAAGGTTCCATAGTTCATTTCTGAATCTTTCATCCTTTCTCGATAAACTTGGAATGCTCAGGATTACAACGGTTCTTATTGATGGCGCCGTTGCTGCCGTAGATATGGGCGCCCTGTGGAAGAAATCCTATACACTTCTGGCCGGGGGAGTCAACAGGGATTATCCGGGAATTGCCAAGCTGATTAATCTTCATCATATGGAATGGTCCTGCGATCAGAGGCTTGAACTCGTTGATTTTCTCTGCGGTGATTTTAACTGGAAAGAAAGGTTCCGCCTGACTCCCATTCCTTTATATGAACTTTGCCTTAATTGAATTTTATGACAGAATCAACATAGAACTTGACGGCGTTCTATCCAGGAAACGGGAAAGGACGTCTTCCCCGCTTCATAAACCGGCCGGTATTCAGAATCGCAGATGAATTCAGGCGCATTTTGAAATCGACATGGGCTTTGACAAGACCCAGGTCTTTTTCAGAAGTGTAAAAATCTCTTTAGGCATACCAAAGGGAAGATCCACAAAAGAATAATCGTGGTTGATATCGATATTCCGGATGTATCTGCTTTCAAGACCGGCTTCATTGGAGATGGCGCCTACAATATTCCCGGCCTTGACACCGTGACTCAGGCCCACTTCGATTCTGTACCGTTCCATTCCCTTTTCAGGCGGCTTGGCGAGCTTTGCTTCAGGCAGGGCAGGGATTTTTTTGGGAACAGCAGTTTTTTTCAATTGCCCTGCTTTTTGTTTTTCAGCTTTTTTATCCTTGTCCGCTGGCAGAAGAAAGGGGCTTTCCCCATGAACCAGTCTGGCCAGGGCAGCGGCAACCCGTGCAACCGGAACATCCTGTTCTGTCGCATAGGTTTCGATTATTCCTTCAAATGTCTTCAGGTCTTCTGAAGCCAGGATCTTTGTAATCCCTTTTTTAAAATTTTCTATTCTTCGCTGATTTATGACCTGGTTTGAAGGAAGGATGAATTCCTCAATTTTTTGTTTTGTCGCTTTTTCAATCACATTGAGCATCCAGCGCTCATTTGTGTTCACAAAGAGAATGGCCTCTCCTGCCCGGCCGGCTCTCCCGGTTCTGCCGATCCGATGGATATAAGGGTCCACTTTCGGGGGCATGTCATAATTGATCACATGGGATATCCGGTCCACATCAAGACCTCGGGCCGCCACATCAGTGGCCACCAGGATATCGATATGACCGTTTTTCAAGCGGTTGATGGTCCTTTCTCTTGTATTCTGCGCAATGTCTCCGTTCAGAGCTTCGGCTTTAAATCCTTTATCCTCCAGAACTTTTGTGACTTCAAGCGTGGCGGTTTTGGTTTTCACAAAAACAATGACCCCGTCATAGGAAATTGCCTCAAGAATCCTGACCAGGGCATCTGCTTTTTTGACACCTTTTACCATGAGATATTGCTGTTTGATGGTGCTCAGCTCTTTTGATTCCGGTTCCACAAAGATTTCTTCAGGGGATTTAAGATATTTCCGGGCAATTTTCAGGATGGGTTTGGGCATGGTGGCTGAAAAAAGGGCGGTCTGAGATTCTTTCGGAATCCTGTCCAGTATCCATTCCACATCATCGATAAACCCCATGTGAAGCATTTCATCGGCTTCATCCAGTACAACACAGAAAAGCGCTTCAAAGGAAACGGTTTTTTTGCGCATATGATCCATGAGTCTGCCGGGTGTTCCCACAAGGACATGGACCCCTTTTTTAAGCTGGTTCAATTGAGTTTCGTACCCCTGTCCTCCATAAACGGACAGGACATTCAATCCTTTAAGTTTTGCGCCATAGGTCTTAAATGAGTCACCAACCTGGATGGCCAGTTCCCGGGTAGGGGTCAGAACCAGCACCTGGGGCCGTTTATTGGATAGATCAATCCGGGACAGGAGCGGCAAGGCAAAGGCGGCTGTTTTTCCTGTGCCTGTTCTGGCCTGCCCCAGCACATCTTTTTTTTCAATGAGGCGGGGAATGGTCAGGGCCTGGATGGGTGTGGGTGTGTTGTAATTCACATCCTGTAATACTGAGAATACAGGAAGGCTGAGGTTCATTTCGTCGAACCGGGTCTTGGGCAAATTAGTATGGGGCATGTAAGTTCCTTAGATAAAACAAAAGGCCGGGATATTATCCGGCCATAAGATCAAAAATAGTTACCATACAGCAATTGCCCCTGTTTTGCAAGGAACATTTTTGAAATCTGGATATTTGCCATAAGAAATTTTGCATAACCCGCTTTAAGGGTGATCCCCGGATTCACCGGCAATTGCCGCCATGGCGAAGAATGAGCAAGTTCATGGCGGTCAGCAAAGGTAACTACTTGTTTTGTATGAAAACGTAAAATTTCTTGACTAAATATATGAAAGAGCAATATTGAAACTAATATAAAACCAGTTTTTTTGTATCTGAAAGGACAAATATGCAATGGAGTGGTGAAAAATTAAAGGATCTGGCTGGAGTCGATAGGCACTGACAGAGCAAACCAAAAAACGGAGGACAACATGGAACTTAAAATGATAACCATTGAAAACCCGGATGAGCTGAATTTTATCCTGGGGCATTCCCATTTTATCAAAACCGTTGAAGATATTCATGAAGCGATCATTTGCACGGTACCCCGGGCCCAGTTCGGAATTGCCTTCTGTGAGGCTTCGGGAGATTGTCTGATAAGGTACGGCGGCACGGATGACGCCTTGATCGAGCTTGCAAAAAAAAATGCACTGGCACTTTCAGCCGGTCATACCTTTATCCTTTTCATGAAAGACATGTTTCCCATTAATATTCTGAACACCCTCAAGAATGTGCCTGAAATTGCAAGAATCCATTGCGCCACGGCAAACCCCGTGCAGGTGATCCTGGCAAAGACGGATCAGGGCAGGGGGATACTCGGTGTTATCGACGGCTATGCCTCAAAGGGAATCGAAACCGAAGAGGACATTAAAAAGCGGAAAGGCTTTTTAAGAATGATCGGGTATAAACTGTAAGAAAATCCCGCCTGAACTGCATTTACTATTCCCGCAGTTCAGGCAGGATTTTTTTGTTTTAATTTCCATCCAGCATCCTGCCGATGCTGCCGAGAACTGAACCATCCCCCATCCTGGCTTCAAAGGATATTCCGTCTTCCATCCAGTTCATGGCACCGGCTTCGGCAATCACGGTTTCACCCGGGTCAAGCTCTACTTCCACTGTCTGCATATCATCGCCGAAAATCTTATAATCAACTTTATGACATTTCATACCTGCTTCCCAAAATTTAGGTTGAATAAAATATGATTCGGAATTAAAGCATCTTATACACTTTTTTAATGAAAAAATAAACTGCCAGAGCGTGGAGGAATATGATTTGTTTTGAAAACAGGGTTGCCGTTGTTACGGGTGCAGGAGAGGGGATCGGCAGGGATTATGCCCTGGATCTTGCAAAAAAGGGGGCAAAGGTTGTGGTCAATGATATCGGTCATGGGCCTGATGGTATCAGTACGGCAAAAAAGGTTGTGGAAGAAATTATCCTGGCAGGGGGCCGGGCTGCTGCAAGCCTTGATTCCGTAACTACGATGGAAGGCGGCAGAAGGATTGTGGAAACCGCTTTGGACCATTTCGGCAAAGTGGATATCCTGATCAACAATGCCGGAATATTAAGAGACCGCACCTTTATGAAGATGACGGAAAAGGAATGGGATGACGTCATTGCCGTTCACCTGAAAGGAGCTTTCTGTGTTACCCAGCCTGCCCTGAACATCATGAAGGGCCGTCTGTATGGGCGGATCGTATTTACGGTATCGTCGACAGGCCTGTATGGCGCTTTTGGTCAAGCCAATTACGGGGCTGCCAAAATGGGCATTATTGGCCTGATGCAGTCATTGAAACTGGAAATTGCAAAATATAATATAAAAGTCAATGCCGTGGCACCCAATGCCGCAACCGGCATGACCCGGGGAGTTTTTCCGGAAGAGGTTATAAAACGGATCAAACCGGAATTCAATACCCCCCTTGTTACATTCCTGTGCTCAGAAGAAAATATTGAATCCGGGATGATTTTTACCATGAGCGCCGGCTGGTTTGCCCGTTCAGCCATGGTTTCCGGAAAAGGTGTCTGTATCGGGGATACAGAACGAAAGATCACTGCAGAAGAAGTGAGGGAGCGGTTTGACCGGATTAAAAGCCTTGAAAATGCCCTTCCCTATGAAAACGCCGGTGAAATTTACAGTCTCGGCAGACCCCTTACCGGAAGATAGAAATAATTAATAATAGATTCCCTGCAGAAAACTGCAGGGAATGAATCAGAATGGGATCACCACCTCATATCTGTCTATTTTGCCATCATGCTGGGAGGAAGCTGAACCGCCACGACCGTTCCTGTGGCGCAAAGCGTTTTCCCGGCAGATAATTTTGCTTCCACAACCACTTTTTTCCCTTTTATTTCAATTACCCGGCCCCGGATTTCAAGAGCAGTCCCCAATGGGGTGGGGGCAAGAAAATCGATTTTCAGGGATGCAGTGACAAATCTGAAGGGAGGCTCTGAATCCATTGGCCGGTTTTCTTTTCGATAGGATGCGGCTGCTGCCGTTCCCGTCCCGTGGCAGTCGATCAGGGACGCGATAAGACCGCCGTATACAAACCCTGGAAGAGCCATATATTTTTCTTCAGGGGAAAATACAGCCACACTTTCTTCTCCATCCCAGAAGCTTTTAATTTTAAGCCCATGCGCATTGAGCCTGCCGCAGCCGTAACAATGGCTGAATTCATCGGGGTAAAAATCCTGAAACGCTTTTTCCTGCATTTTTTAGGGTTCTCCTTATCCATATGGAACTGTTTGTTGATACAAGGGCAGGCTTATGCATCTTCATCCAGCATAAGACCCCGCCCGGTTTTAAGATGCTGAACCAGGTCATCCAGCTCTGCATGGGAAATATCATGCTTAAAAACCCGGCTCATTTTGCCGTGGTTGTCGATAGCAACAATATCGATAAACACATCGCCGCCTTCCTGGTATATACAGAGTCTGAAAGGGGACTCTTTAACCAGGAGGTCTTTGTGGACTTCATCCACAATTTTTGTCAGTTCGTCAAAATGTTTTTTGGCTTCCTGGAAATACCTCCTCTTTTTATGCTTTTTCCCATCATAGGTCAAAACGGCGGATTTGTCTGGTAATACGCCTTCTCCTTGATTTATTTTGGATATATCTTCCATGCTGCCTTCCGGACATTTTATAATTCATGTTATTTTTTCCGGCCCCTGATATGATTATCGTTGCATGCGAAGAGAATCTTTAACGTCTTGAAATCAAAGCTGAAGGCATTTTTTTTATTCTGAATTCTCCATATCGGTCAGGCAATCGTCCAGGACCCGGATAAACATGTCTGAATCCTCCTGTGTGATCACCATGGGGGGTTTGATTTTAATCACATTATTAAAAGGTCCGTCCGTGCCCACAAGAATTCCCTGGCTCTTCAGGAGATTTACCAGTTCATGAGCCTTCCGGGCGGCAGGGTCCAGGGTTTTCCTGTTATTTACAAGCTCAATACCCATGAAAAGGCCAAGCCCCCTCACATCACCTATCAGATCATGTTTGCCCTTGAGGGTATAAAGCCCTTCCATCATTCTTTTTCCGATCAGTTTGGCATTTTTCTGAAGCTCTTCTTCTTTTATCACATTAAGGACAGCCAGGCCGATAGCGCATGAAACCGGGTTCCCGCCAAAGGTTGAAAAAAATTCCATACCGTTGGCAAAGATATCGGCAATTTCTTTCCGGGTTATCACTGCCCCCATGGGGTGTCCGTTGCCCATGGGTTTTCCCATGACAACAAGATCCGGGACGACATCCTGGAGTTTAAATGCCCAGAAACAGGCGCCGGTCCTGCCGAAACCGGTCTGAACTTCATCTGTAATACAGAGCCCCCCTGCATTTCTCACATGCCTGAAGGCGGTTTCCAGATATCCTTCCGGCGGGATCACCTGGCCGCCGCAGGACAGGAGGGATTCGGTGATAAAACCGGCAACAGGGGTAGAAAGGACGTCAATAATGCTTTCAATTTCATCTCCATAGGCCTTGCCCGCATCTTTTCCCTGCCCCTTGAACCTGCCCCTGTATCCATCAGCCGCCGGAACCACGTGAACCCAGGGTTCAGCCTCTCCCTTGCCGCCTTTTCCCATGAATTTATAGGGGCTGATGTCAATCATTGAAGTGGTGTGGCCATGATAAGCATTGTCCACTACCAGCATGTCCTTTTGCCCGGTGCAGGTTCTTGCGATCCTCAGGGCCAGTTCATTGGCTTCGGTGCCGGAGTTGACAAAAAAACAGGTGTCCAGTTCCCGGGGCAGAGTGTCACACAGCCGTTCTGCATATTCGGTCAGGCCGTCATACAGGTAACGGGTATTGGTATTAAGCTTTGCCATCTGCTTTTGCCCTGCTTCCACAACCTTGGGGTGGCAGTGGCCCACATGGCAGACATTGTTATACAGATCCAGAAAAGGCCGGCCATTGTAATCAAATAGGTACTGGCCTTTCCCATGGAGAAATTTTAACGGTTTTTCATAGGATGGAGAGATGGAAGGGGCAATCAGCTTTCGGCGTTTTTTAAGAAGTTCCATGGCCGAAGCTCCCCTGTTTTCATAGGGTTTGAGATTTGTCCGGCCCGCAAGAAGAATGGCAGCCTGGGCAGGTCCGATGGCCGAAAAAGCATCCAGTTTCTGCCAGGCCCTCTGTTCTGAGACAAACCAGCTTTCCCTCAGTGGATCGATTTTTCTTCTTTTTGCAGAAATGATCACTGATACAGCCAGTCTTGCGCACATCAAGGGGAAAATGACATTCATTTCATCTGCTGATAAGGGACGAACCTGGTGAAAGGCCCCGATAATAATTGCAGCAGCTTCCAGGGGGTCTTCTTCATCCAGGGTGTGGTAGGCAAGGGCAATGGCAAGATCACAGACTACCGGGTTTTCGAGACAATCCCCGAAATCAAGGATACCGCAGACCCGGCTGTTATCAACAAGGATATTGTCATCATTGAGGTCTCCGTGAATAAGGGATCTCGGGAGCCGGTCCAGTAACGGCAGGGCAATGGCTGTATAGAGATGGAAGGCCCATTCGAGTATCCTGCGCTTTTCCAAGTCTTGGATAAAGGAGATTTCAGGGCGATGCCGGGCTGCCTGGGTCAGATCCCAGGGATGGGTTCTTCTGGACCCTGCATGCACAATACCGGACATGGCCATATCCATCCGTGCGATGAGGCGTCCAAGGGTTTCAAGCTGTTCAATGCTTGCGGGAGGGGATTGGCGCCAGGCTTTTCCTTTGACAAATTCAAGAAGGCGGCCCCGGATTTGCTTATGGTCCTCTGTCAAAAGGCAGGCTTCCATGGACCCGGACCGGGCCGGGATAACTCGTGGCAGGCTTATCCCCAGCCCAGCCTTGAAAAGGCATTCCACAGCAAGATGCTCAATTTCCGGGATTCCGGGTATGGTCTGGTCGCAGGCTAGTTTCAGAACAAAAGAAGTGTTATTTTTTGTCCTGATGAGGAAATTTTCATTTTCACCAGCCAGCCTGGAAATATCACCGGAAAGACCATATTCAATTTCCAGCAGTTTTTTAATATTCTCCGGCATCAGACATAATGTCCTTTGTTATCCAATAGGATTTGATATTCAATCAGCAAAGATTCTCCACAGATTAAATCCAAAATACAGGATTAATAATACGGCTCCTTCACTTCTCCGGATGGTCTTTTGGCTTGTCATGCACAGCGGCAGAAGAAAGAATGAAAGAAAGACCATCATGAGAAGATCCTTATATCCTCCGGACGGAACGGGAATGGGTGCCAGGGTGGAACAGATCCCGTTAATAAACAACAGGTTGAATATGTTGGAGCCTACAATATTACCCACGGCAATATCGGTCTGGCCTTTTAAGGTGGCCGTGACCGAGGTGACAAGCTCCGGCAGGCTGGTGCCTACGGCAATAATGGTCAGGCCGATAATGAGCTTTGGAACATGGAACATTTCGGCAACCTTTACTGCTGAATCCACCGATACCTTGCCGCCCAGGACCAGGAGCGCAAGCCCTGCACAGAAAATAAACAGGTTAACGATAATATTCCTGATATTTTTTTTTTCAGAAACCATTTCCGCATCTGATAAAAGCGGCTCCGGTTCTCGTTTACGAAGGACATCCACTACCGTATAAAACATGAAAACACAGAACAGCATGAGAAAAACAAGCCCGTCGGAACGGTCAAAAACATTATGGGAATTACGAAGAAAAGCATCCATGCCGGTGATCAATGCAATGACAGATGCCAGAAGCATCATGGGAATCTCACGGGAAATGATAATTCCATGAATAACCAGGGGTTTCATTAATGCGGAGACTCCTATAATCAGGGCAATATTGGCAATATTAGACCCGATGATGTTTCCAAATGAAATCTCTGTATTGCCGTTGAAAGAGGCTGCCAGGTTGACGGAAAGCTCCGGGGTGCTGGTGCCGAAGGCAACAATGGTGAGACCGATGATAAGGGGAGAGATCCCGAGGCTCCTTGCAAGGGCTGAAGCGCCGCGGACAATAAGATCACCCCCGAAAAGAAGAAGGCCAAGACCGGTTATCAGCAGCAGAAGATGAAGGGTCATAACAGTTCCTTTTTAAGCGCCCAGAAGTTTTTTACGGAAAATAAAAAATACAGCCCCCAGAAGACAGCATCCGGCCCAGAGATAATCCAGGGACAATTTTTCTTTCAGGTAAAAAATGGAAAACGGGACAAAGATCAACAGAGTTATGACTTCCTGAAGGATCTTGAGCTGGCCCACAGCCATGACATTATGGCCCAGGCGGTTGGCCGGCACCTGGAGAAGATATTCAAACAGGGCAATCCCCCAGCTCACAAGGGCTGCAATGATCCAGGGCTTATGGGAAAGGTTGCGCAGATGCCCGTACCAGGCAAAGGTCATGAAAACATTGCTGCAGCAAAGCAGCAGGATGGTGAGGGTGGTCCGGTTCATGATGGTGTATTCCCGGTAGTGCCGGGCAGACATATCCGAAGTTTCAAATCAAATTCTCCTTATTAATATTTCCGGGGGATTAAACCAAGGTAAATAAAACAGCCGAAAATGCTCCCGCAGCAATCTGCCAGGAAATCAAAGAGGGATGCACATCTATCCGGTACAAAAGCCTGGTGCATCTCATCGGACAACCCGAAAGCAGAGGCAAAGACAATGCTGATAATTTTGATCTTCATGGCAGGCCAGGATGGTTTTTCAGCCATCAGGTCCCTTGCACAAAGCAAGGCGAGAAAGGCATAGGCAAAAAAATGAATCAGTTTATCAGAATGGGGAAAAAAGGGTTCTGATATGATGGCTGGATAAGAAGACTGCCAGAAAATGCCGAGACAACAGGCAATAACCGGCAGTCTATAGGAAATGATGCCTGAAAGCGTGTTAGAATACGGCTTCATCCAGGGTTCTTTCTTTTATATGATGCAGCACGGGTTTTAGAAATTCTTCCATGGTGATCCCCATCCTGACGTTTCCGTCCAGGGTCCGGACGGAAAGGGTCCCTGTTTCCTTTTCTTTTTCCCCGATGGTGATGATGATCGGCACATAGCCGAGCTGGGCATCCCGGATCTTCTTTTTCAGGGTCTCATTTTTTTTGTCCACTTCACATCTGATCTTATGGGATTCAAGTTCTGCCTTAATGGTTTCGGCATGGGCCAGCAGATCCTGGTTGATGGGCAAAAGGGCAACCTGGACCGGGGCCAGCCATAAGGGGAATTTGCCTGCAAAATGTTCCACCAGAATACCGAAGAACCGTTCCAGGGACCCATAGATGACGCGGTGGATCATGATGGGCCGGTGTTTTTCATTGTCCTGGCCCTTGTAGGAGAGGTCAAATCTTTCCGGTAAAGACATGTCAAGCTGGACCGTGCCGCATTGCCATGTTCTGCCCAGGGCGTCCTTGATGTGAATATCGATTTTGGGGCCGTAAAAGGCACCGTCGCCTTCGTTGATGCCATAGTCTTTTCCGGACTCTTTTCCATAGGCAGCCAGGGCGGCCTTGAGGCCGTTGGTGGCCTCTTCCCACTGGGCGTCGGAACCAATGGATTTTTTGGGCCGGGTGGACAGCTCCAGGTGAAAATCAAGGCCGAACCGGCTATAAATCGTCTTGGCAAGTTTCAAAACTCCTAAAACCTCTTCTTCAATCTGGTCCGCGGTCATGAAAATATGGGCATCATCCTGGTGAAAGGCCCTGACCCTGAACAGCCCGGAGAGGGCGCCGGAAAATTCATGGCGGTGAACCAGGCCGATTTCCCCTGCCCGCAACGGAAGATCCCGGTAAGAATAGGATTTTGTTTTATAGAGCAGCATGCCTCCGGGGCAGTTCATGGGTTTGATGGCATATTCTTCCTCATCAATGACCGAGGTATACATGTTTTCCCGGTAATTTTCCCAGTGCCCGCTCTGTTCCCAGAGTTTTCTGTTCAGCATGACCGGGGTTTTGGTTTCCACATAGCCCGCAGCCCTGTGGACATCCCGCCAGTAATCCAGGAGCGCGTTCCAGATTTCAATGCCTTTGGCATGGAAAAAAGGCATGCCGGCTGCTTCATCATGAAAGGAAAAAAGATCCAGCCGGGTTCCAAGTTTTCTGTGGTCCCGTTTTTTGGCTTCTTCGATGATGTGAATATATTGGTTCAGGGCTTTTTTATCAAAAAACGAAATGCCATAAAGCCGTTGAAGCTGCTCTCTTGCCTGGTCTGCCCGCCAGTAGGCACCGGAGATTTTTAAAAGCTTGAACCCCTTGATCATGCCGGTATGGGGAATGTGGGGACCGCGGCACAGATCAATGAATTTGCCGTTCTGATACAGGGAAATTTCCTCGGCCTCGTCCAGTTCCCGGATAAGTTCCAGTTTAAAGGGATTGTCTTTAAAGACATCCAGGGCTTCCTGTTTTGAAACCACTTTTCGCTTAAAAGTGTTTTTGGCATTGATGATTTTGGCCATTTCCGCCTCAATGGGAAGAAAATCCTCTTCGGAAATCGGGGCCATGTCAATGTCATAATAAAACCCGTCTTCCACCACAGGGCCTATGGTCAGCTTTGCGTCCCTGTAAATATTGAGTACGGCTTCAGCCATGACATGGGCTGAGGAATGGCGCAAAATATCCAGCCCTTCTTTTTCATTTATGGTAATAAAACTGATGGCTGCATCTTCAGTAATGACGGTACTCAGATCCTTAAGGGTGCCATTGAGTTTCATGGCCACGCAGTTTCGTGAAAACCCTTCTGAAATGCTTATTGCAACATCCAGTCCGGTAGGGGCTGAGTCAAAGGGTTTAATCCTGTTGTCCGGAAATGTGATATTAATCATTTTGTTTCCATTATGTTCGGTTATCTGTTAAATGTAAAACATAAATTTTAGAAGAAGTGAGGTAAACAATCAAGGGGAAAAACAGTGAATTATAAGTTTATTGAGTCGGAAATTGAATTGCAGCAGGTCTGCGAGGATCTCTTAAAGGAAAAAACCATCGGAGTGGATCTGGAAGCCGATTCCATGCACTGTTTCAAGGAAAAAATATGCCTGATCCAGATTGCCACTGACAAAGAAGCGTATCTGATTGACCCCTTTGAAATAAAAGCTGCCCCTTATTTCATTCGTGTGCTGGAGGACAGTGGTGTGATGACCGTATTTCATGGTTCGGATTTTGATATCCGGAGCCTTGACCGGGAATACCAGGCAAGGGTGAAAAATCTTTTTGACACGGAAATTGCCTGCCGGTTTCTGGGTGTCAGGGAAAGAGGTCTTGGTGCTCTTTTGAAAAAACATTTCAATGTGGATGCCAATAAGAAATTTCAAAAGGAAGACTGGTCAAAAAGGCCTCTTACCCATGACATGATTGAATATTCT
>Ga0156388_1250_pt1 | contig 21135 bp, 16 predicted proteins | sample RifOxyA3_FD_108032 | JGI IMG/M metagenome (GOLD analysis project Ga0156388, IMG submission 108032) | Desulfobacterales bacterium RIFOXYA12_FULL_46_15
TCTTTAAATATAATCTGTATAAAAAACGCATTTATAACATGTAATTCATTAAAATCAAGCTTTTTATCACTTTAATCCAATCAAACAAACCGCTATCGGTTCATATTTAAGATTAAAGAGATCATGAATCTTATTCCCGGAAAAAAGACTAAGTTTTATCTGCCCTGAAACAGAACATTCATCGTTTACTTCAAGCAGATCATTCTGCCGACCGGCATCACCTTTTGCAGCACCCTCAAGTTGTTCAAAGACTTGCTGCTGCCACCCGGTTTTATTTTCACACTCATTTTCATGCACTTTTATCAGATTGATGTCAAGGGCATTTATCACATCCGAACAAATAGTCTCAAGATAATCAATTACAGCACCACTGGTCGTTACAAACAAAGGATTTTGCCCTATTGTCCGATATATATTGGAATGAATCATGCACCGTGACCAGGCCTTTATCCTTTCCCGGGTCATCATTGCTCCCGGATCGGCGGTGCGGCCTCTTTTTCCACAGGGTAACACGTCATCCACCGGATCTTCTTCCCCCATAAGGGTTGAAAACATCCGGTCCCTTGTTTTATCAATGTTTCCGAGCTGAAGATCAATACTCTCATTTTCCTGATCACATTGTTTTGCCATTTGTAAAAATAATAGATCCTGGTGTAATACATTCTGTTCCTGCTGATCCGGTTCTGATTTCTTTGTTATGCCCCTGATTTGTGATTTAATGGCAAAAAGATCGGAATCGCTCGTGAAATACGGGTTGTCCTTCAACAGGGACCTGAGATTGTGCTCGTTTCCCTTATGCACCTTTGCCCAGGCCATGTATTGTTCAAATGTATAATTGACCGAAGAGAGATCATCTCCTGATGAAAGAACAGGAATGGCAACGCCTTGACCGGCCGGTTTCAATAATCGCTCATGATGCTTTAAATCCGCGGCAGCAGGGAAAAAAATAAATGATGAAAAAAATGCCTGAAGGGCATCAAGCTGGTCCTGTGAAATATGGGAAAAAGGGAAAAAAATACAAGGATCCGTCATACACCCACCTTTTTATCATGAACGCTGACACCCAAAGCCGATAATTTTTCTCTGATCTTGTCTGCCAGTTTAAAATCATTCTTTTCTCTTGCCAGCTCACGGTCTTTTAACAGGTTTTGAATGTTCTCCGGGTAGCCGGCCAATTTTTCAAAATTGAAAATCCTTAAAACCGAGTCCATATCCCGGAAACACCCCAAAAGCTTTTTTGCACTTTCAGGATCAAGCTTGTTCTGACTGATTAAACCGTTAATGGTTTTCACGTTTGCCAGCAATGAAGATACAACACCGGATATTTTCAGATCGTCTTCCATGAATTTGAAAAACACGGACCGGATATCATACAGAAGTTGATCGATCTCTTCAAAAACCCGGCCTTCCTGAATCGCATTCAGGGTATCAAGACACCGGTTGATTTTATCCAATGTATACCCGGCCTCTTTCAATGACTGTTCAGACAGGAGAAGAGTTTTCCTGTAATGATTGGAAATGAGCCAGAACCGGAGGGTTTTCAAATTCCAGCCCCGGCTGGTGAGATATTCAAGGGTTAAAAACTCCATATCCGGTACGCCCAGCGATCCGTCATATTTTACCGGAGCGCAATGAAGCCAGTATCGGGCAAGGGATGAGCCTTTGGCTGCCCTCGCAATGGCCACTTCATTTTCATGGTGGGGGAAAATAAGCTCCCGGCTGCCGGTTTGAATATCAAACTCATCCCCCAGATATTTCATGGCAATGGCAGCACACTGGAGATGGAGGGAAGGGCGTACATTTCCCCATCGGGTCTTGATCCCGACCCCCCTTTTCAATTCTGAAAGCCGAACCCGTTTAAACAAAGTGAAATCTTTGGGGTTTAGCTTCTCATACTCATCAAGATCAACGGTGGCGCCGGGCTTGATCTTATCGAGATCAATCCCGGAAAACTCCCCATACCCGGGCAGGCTTGAAATATCAAAATAAAGGGAATGAAGCTTTTCATAGGAATGTTGTTTAGATTGAAGCTGGGTTGCTGTTTCGATCATTTCATCAAAATGTTCCGATACTTTCGGATATGCTTCAGCCGGCCGGATGTTAAGGCTTTCAAGATCTTTCCGGAAAAGATCAAGATACTGCTGTGTAAATTCGGCAAGCGTCATTCCTTCCTCTTGTGATCCCTGGATGGTTTTATCATCATAGTCGGTAATGTTTAAAATATGATTGACGCTGATATTGTGATACTCGAAATAGCGGATAAGGAGATCGGTAAAGGCATACCGTCTGAGTTGCCCGATATTGAGCCTTTGATGCACTGTGGGGCCGCAGGTATAAACCGAAACCTTTCCTTTCTCAATAGGTTCAAAGGGTAATTTCGATCTTGAAAATGAATTGAAAAGAGACAGTGCAATATGATTTTCCACTGAAAAAAGGCTTGTGGAAAGATACCTTTCCCCGCTGTCAGGGAAGATCACCACAACCACACCGGTTTTAATTTTTTCAGCTTCTTCAATGGCTGCTGCCATGGCTGCCCCGCTGCTCATGCCGACAAAAATACCTTCCTTGACGGCCAGCATGCGAGCTGTCTGAAAAGCGGTTTCGTCATCAATATTCACTTTTTCATCGATCCGGCTTTTATCCATGATTTCAGGGGTATAGGACTCCTTCATGTTTTTAAGCCCTTGTATCTTATGGCCAAGATAGGGTTCTGCGCAGACAACCCGGATATCCTTGTTAAATTCTTTCAGTCTTCTGGAAAGACCCATGAGGGTTCCGCTGGTGCCGATGGTTGCCACAACACTGGAAACCGATCCTTTGGTCTGGTCAATAATCTCAGGGCCTGTTGTATGATAATGCGCCTTCCAGTTGGCTTCATTATTATATTGGTCTGTCAGAAAATATTTATCCGGGTTTTCTCGTGCAAGCCTGTAAGCTTCTTCAATGGCCCCATCAGATCCCAGATGCCTGGGGGTTAATATAATCCTGGCCCCCCTTGCACGTAAAATGCTTTTACGTTCTTCGCTTGCATTCTCAGCCATGGTAAGGGCGATCTTATATCCTTTAACGGCACAGATCATGGCAAGGCCGATGCCGGTATTTCCGCTGGTGGCCTCGATAACGGTTTTATCATGGGTCAGCTCCCCTGATTTTTCCGCTTCAGTGATCATATAAAGAGCAGCCCTGTCTTTTACCGACCCGCCCGGATTCATATATTCAAGCTTGGCAAAAATCCTGACCCCTTTGACGGGGTTCATCTTTGTAATCTCCACAAGGGGAGTATTGCCAATGGAATCTAAAATAGAAAATGTCATTTTCTTCCCTCTGCCCTGATAAACCATGGAAATCATGTATTCAGGCTTGACTTTTAAAGTATAAAATGGCTTTATACAGGAAATTCGAAAGATGTGCAATTTTTTTACTGGAAAGAAAATGACCTCTTTTTCAAAGCGGAAGCATCTGCTGTTTCACACAGCAATTGCTTTTTTTGGGTGTATTATATTTTTATTTTTACAGGATCAGGCTTCAGCCGATCCCGTATATGAAAACCCAAAAGAGATACCCTGGCATATATCCGCCCTGTCCGTAACCTTTGACAATGCACGTGACCTTTATGTTGCCGAAAAAGAAGTAATTATCACAGGCGGTAAAACCCGGCTTGAGGCAGACTATGTTGAATTCTCCAACAAGACAAAAGATGCTTTTGCTCAAGGCAATGTCATCCTTATTTCCGGGGAAGATTCCATTTCATGCAATGCCATGAATATCAACCTTGAAACGGAAATCGGCACCATTAATAAAGGAAGCATATTTATCCAGAAAGACAATTTTTATATTAATGGTGCAAATATCAGGAAAACAGGAAAATTCACCTACAGTGCCGAAAAGGGAAGCATCACCTCCTGCTCAGGAGATTCGCCGGACTGGAAGATCTCCGGCAGAAATGTAAAGGTTACCATTGAAGGATATGGCACGGCCAGGGATGCAGTATTCTGGGCAAAGGAGATTCCTGCCGCCTATACCCCCTTTTTGATATTCCCGGTCAAAACCAAACGCCAGACCGGATTTCTGATGCCGGGAATTTCAAATTCCAAAAGAAAGGGCTATCAATACGAACAACCTTTCTTTATGGCCATTTCTGAAAATTTTGATGCCACCCTTTATGCAGATTATATGTCTGACCGGGGGACAAAAACAGGGGTTGAATACCGGTATATCCTCGATAACAAATCAAAAGGATCTGTTTTTTTTGATTATCTTGAAGACAGCAAAACTGATGACGGGACTGCAGGTACTGAAAACTATAGCTTTTCCGGAACACCCCAGAGAACCAATACAGATCGCTACTGGTTCAGGATGAAGCACAATCAGGCACTCCCCAATGGTTTTTCCGCCAAACTGGATCTTGATGTGGTCAGTGACGCAGATTATCTCCATGAATTCCAGGATGGTTTTTCCGGGTACAGGCAAACCAAAACCTATCTGGAAACCGAATATGGCAGAAGCCTGGATGAGTATGACCAGACCATCCGGAAAAACCGGCTCAATGTCAATAAATCATGGTCTGCTTACGTATTGAACATGGACGCATTATGGTACGACAATGTCAATCTAAGGCGTCAGGATGGAGACGATACCACCCTTCAGACCCTTCCGGCTGTCCAGTTTGATGCAATAAGACAACAACTCGGCAATTCTCAGTTCTATTATACACTTGACAGTGAGCATCGGTCTTTTTACCGGGAAGACACGACATCCGACCTGGTGAAAGGCCAGCGAACGGATTTTTATCCCAGGGTTTATTTTCCCATGAGGCTGAATAAAATCTTTTATTTTGAACCCTCTCTCGGTGCACGTGAGACTATCTGGTATACTGATGATTTCACATCGGAAGACGGGGACTCCGACAGTTTGAGAACAAGGCACATGGCTGATTTTGGTGCAGAAATCTCTACAAAAATCTCTAGAGTTTTTAACACAGACAATCTCTTTGCCGAGAAAATCAAACATGAAATGATTCCAAAAATACAGTATTCCTTTATTCCGGATGTAGGTCAAGGTGACCTGCCTATATTTGATTCGCTGGATAGGATTGCCGAACAGAACCGTATCACCTGGAGCCTGACAAATTTTTTCATTTCCAGGAAAACCTTTGTTACTCCAGAGGACAAAGAAATTCGCACCTATCGTGATTTTGCCTATGCCCAGCTTTCACAAAGCTATGATATCGAAAACCAAAAAGAGAACCACAAGGAACCCTTCTCAGATATCCTGCTGACCAGTATAATAAACCTGAATGAATTTGTTGCCGTCAATATGGATATCTCCTGGTCTCCCTATGACAATGATTATAATATTTTCAACATCGGAAACACCGTTAAAGATAAGCGGGGAGACGCTTTAGCCGTAGAATACAGATATGAAAGGGATCTTCTGGAATCTGTGTATTCGGAAATCGACATTGCCCTGACCGATCAATTAACTGCCTATTATACGGTTGAAAAAAACCTGGAGGATGACAGGACGGTCCGGACACAGGCAGGGTTCATCCTGAAAAAGGAGTGCTGGACAGTTGAACTTGCAGCCGCTGAAACAAAAGACGACTCAAGTGTCGGGATTCTGGTCACGCTTCACGGCATTGGAGAAATCGGCAACGGGCCTAAAAAAATACTGGTTTCTGATCCAAGATATCAAAATTGGAGAATGAATTTATAAATGACAGGCCCCCTAAGCTGGTTTGCGCTTTTAACAAAAAGCAATTTTGAGAGGACGGTTTATAACAGCATTCTTAAAAAAAAAATCCCGGCCTTCCTGCCTCAGACCAGACGTAAAAGCATACGAAAAGACAGAAATCTCATGGTGGAGTATCCTCTTTTCCCCGGATATATCTTTGTCCAATCAACCTTTCATGCGGCAGACCAGCTCAATATACTGAAAACAACCGGAGCTGTCCGGCTGCTTGGAAATCAAACCAGCCCTGTTGCCGTGCCGGATTTTCAGATTGAATCCCTTAAAATCCTGACCGGCTCCAATATGGATCTTGTCACAGGCTTAAATATCAGCATGAAAAAAGGTGACCCGGTCATGATTATCGAAGGCCCTCTGGCAGGTATCAGGGGAGATTTCATCCGATATAAGGGTAAAAGCCGTGTAATTATTAAAATAGACCTTTTAGGGCAATATGCAGGTACTGAGATAGAAGAAGATAAAATCGAAAAACTGCCCGAACTGCGGGCATAACTCCTTGACTTTTTATCCAATTTTCAATAAATACAAAAAAACAGAAATATGGGTTCAACCGAAACAAAAAAGAGGTAGCATGAATAAGCTTGAATTGATTTCAGCACTAAAAGATAGAGCCAATTTGACAAAATCCGAAGCAGCAGAGGTCATCAAGCTGTTTTTTGACTCGCTTTCCGATGCTTTTAAAAATGGAGACCGGGTAGAGATAAGGGGATTTTGCAGTTTCCACATCAAAAAATATAAAACCTATACCGGCAGAAACCCGAAAACAGGTCAAAAAGTCACTATTCCACCTAAACGTCTGCCATTTTTTAAATGTGGAAAAGAACTCAAGGAGAGGGTGGATTATTAACACATGGGGATTGATCAACCTGTATCTGATTTTGATCAGATGCAATACCAATCCGAAGCCTTTCTAGAATTAACACATATCATTCAGACAAAAAAAATTCCAAACGCGCTTCTTTTCTACGGCCAAGAAAACACCGGCAGAAAAGAGGCAGCCATTCTGTTTGCAAAAGGATGCAACTGTAAAAGCGGCACCAAGCTATTTTGCCGCACCTGTACCTCTTGCCGCAAAATTGACAATAACAGCCATCCCGATATGATATTCATTGAACCGCCGGAAGGAAAAAATATCATTACCATCTCCCGTATCCGGGAAGTCGGAGGAATACTATCTTCCCGGCCCAATGAGGCAAAATACAGGATGGTGCTCATTTCAAAGGCTGATGCAATGAATACCCAGGCTCAGAATGCCTTGTTAAAAATGCTGGAGGAGCCCCCGGGCAACACTTTTTTTGTCCTCACTGCTGTCAAACCTGACCATCTTCTTGCCACCATTATTTCCAGGTGCCGGAAAATCAGGTTTAAATCCATGAGTGGCAAGGTCATTGCAAAACGGCTCATTTCCGAATTTCAGACTGATCCCGAGATAGCCCATATTGTATCTGAGACCATTGGTTCAGACTTTAAAAAAATCCTGGCCTGTCTGGGCCTGAACAATGAAAAAGACTCATGCGAAAAAGAAGGGCCCGACTGGCTGAAAAAAAGAAAATGGCTCATGGAAACCCTTGTTGATATTATCAAAGCCGATAAGGAAGACCTATCCAAAGGATTCATGCTGTCTCAAAAATTATGCCTTGACGCAGGCTTTATAAATGATGCCTCAGCCATTATAAAAACCTTTTTCAGGGACCTCATGATCTTTCCTGTTTTTCCTGAAAAAATAGTTAACCTTGATTTTTTTGATTCTTTTTCACATATTACTCAGATGGTTCATAAAGACCGCTTTTTTGAGTGGTCGAAATATCTATATGAATCGGAAAAAAAAATAGAAGCCAACTGCACACTGAGGCTGGTCCTGGACAGTTTCTTCCTTAAGATTGCAGGGAATGGAAGGGAAGTTTATGTATGATAAAAATTGCCGGTGTTAAATTTAAAACAGCAGGAAAAATATATGATTTTAACAGCAGCGCCTTTGTGCTGAAGGAAGGAGATGCCGTCATTGTCGAAACCGAACAAGGGCTCGGGTTTGGAAAAATTGCAGTCCCGCCTTCTGAAACGGAAAACCAGGATAAGACATTCAAACAGATTGTCCGCATTGCCACAAAAGAAGATTTCCTGAGAATGGAAGAAATCAGATCCCTTGAGAACAATGCCTTTGATTTCTGCATCAGATGCATCAATGATCTGGACCTTCTGATGAACCTGTTCAGCGTTGAATGTGCTTTTGACCGCAATAAGCTGACATTTTTCTATACAGCCGATGGCAGGATCGATTTCAGGGAACTGATCAAACTTCTGGTAAAAGAATTCAACATCCGGATTGAAATGCGCCAGGTCGGTATCCGCAATCTTTCAAAACACTGCGGCGGAGTCGGTAAATGCGGAAGGGAAATATGCTGTTCATCATTTCTGCCGGCCTTTGATCCTGTTTCCATTAAAATGGCAAAAGAACAGGGTCTGTCCTTAAACCCCACAAAAATTTCAGGGGTCTGCGGCCGGCTTATGTGCTGTCTGACCTTTGAGAATGAAACCTATAAAAGCCTGAAACGGGATATGCCCAAACTCGGGAAAAAAATAAACCTCAAAGAGGGGACGGGAAAAGTTGTCCGGCAGAACGTCCTGAAAGAGACTGTTACCATACGTATGGAAGACAATACGGAAATAGACAGGGATATCCATAATCTGGACAATTAAAGAAACAGGAACAAAATGAAAACACAATATTTTACCACACCCATATATTACGTTAATGCAAAACCTCATTTAGGCCATGCCTACACTTCAATTGCCGCTGATGTGGCAACACGGTTCCGGAAAATGACAGGGCAGGAAACCTATTTTCTCACAGGAACTGATGAACACGGGGACAAAATCGTCCAGGCCGCAGAAAAACAGAATACAAGCCCTAAGGAGTATGCAGACAAAATCAGCAGGCTGTTTCAGGATCTTCTCCCTGCATTGGATGTTGAAAACAGTAATTTTATCCGGACAACGGACCCGGCCCATATTAAAGTCGTGGAAGCTGTCCTTACAAAGATCCATGATTCCGGGGACATCTATTTTTCAAGTTATGAAGGGATTTATTGTTTCGGATGTGAACGGTTCTACCAGGAAAGGGAGCTTGTCGACGGAAAATGCCCGGATCATGGCACAGCACCTCAGAAAATAAAAGAATCCAATTATTTTTTCAAAATGAGCAAATACCAGGATTGGCTTATCGACCATATCAAAACCCATCCCGGTTTCATCTCTCCTGTGAAATATGAAAATGAAATTCTTTCCTTTTTAAAAGAACCTCTGGAAGACCTTTGCATTTCAAGGCCTAAAACCCGCCTGACCTGGGGTATCACCCTCCCCTTTGACAAAGATTATGTCACCTATGTATGGTTTGATGCCCTTGTCAATTATATTTCAGCCCTGGGCTATCCGGATGGGGATCTATTTAAAAAATTCTGGTCCGGAACCCGCCATTTTGTGGCCAAAGACATTATCAAACCCCACGGGATTTACTGGCCCATCATGCTGAAGGCTGCGGGCATAGAAATTTATAACGGGCTGAATGTCCATGGGTTCTGGAACGTCAAAGGCAGTAAAATGTCAAAAAGCATCGGCAATGTAACAGACCCGTTGGAAATCATAAAAGAATACGGTCTTGATCCGTTCCGGTATTTTCTCATGAGAGAAATGGCCTTTGGCCTGGATGCCAATTTCACGGAAGATATTCTTGTGACAAGGATCAACTCCGATCTTGCCAATGACCTCGGCAATCTTTTTTCAAGAGTTCTTTCCATGACAGTGAGGTATTTTAAAGGTGAGATTCAGGAAGCCCACCCTGGAATTGAAAAAGATAAAAACCTTTCCCTTGCACCGGAAGCTTCAAAAACCATTGAAGATTACAAAAAGGCCATGACCATATATGAATTCCACAAAGGGGTGGGAGCAGTCTGGCAGTATATCCGCTTCATGAATAAATATATTGATACAACCGAACCCTGGGTTTTGGCAAAGCATGAGGACACACTCCCTGTTCTTGAAACCGTTCTTTATAATCTTATTGAAGGGCTGAGGGTTGTCTCCTGCCTGATTTACCCCATCATGCCCGGGACATCGGTAAAAATACAAAAAGCCCTTGCTATTGTAAAAAAAGAGAATGAATTTTATTCCCTGGAAGAGGCCTCGGTATGGGGGCAGGTTAAAAAAGGCACTCTCATACAATCCCCTGAAATTTTATTTCCCCGGATTGATACAAAAAGAAAAACGGAATATCATTTTGGATAATTTTAGCAGAGATAACTCCTGGCGGGAATTTCAATCCGAATATATTGTTAGGAAGAAAAAGAGAGAACAGTTCATCAGAACTGTAAAATCGTTTATGGGGGTTGTAACCCTTGTCTTTCTTTTTGCCGGTATATTCTTTTTAAATATTGAAGTGCCTGAAAAAAATAAAATTTCAGCCTCAGTACCGGAAGAGGTGACCCAGCCTCAGCCGCCTTCATCGCCGGATACAGGTAAATTCTCCAAAGAAAAACTCTTTAACATCTTTTCAAAGACGGATATTTCCAAAACTGATAAAAATATTTTCCTTGTGAATACCCCGAAAGCAGAATTAAAAGTCATCACCAGCATAGATGTTCCGCTCCAGGAATATCTTCTGTCCCTTATCTCGCAGATGAAACGACTGACACGGGGAAAACCCCAAAGGATTGCCTTTGTTGTTATGGAACCGGATACGGGAAAAATCATTGCCATGACCGGTTATGACCTGAACAAACCAGACACCAACCCCTGTCTTGAATCAGACTATCCGGCCGCCAGCATCTTTAAAATCGTAACTGCTGCCGCTGCCGTTGAAACCCTTGGATATAACCCCCAGACACAATTGTATTTCAGCGGCAATAAATACACCTTGTACAAAGGCCAGGTCCGGAATGAGAATAAAAACAAGCATTCTTACCAGATTTCTTTTTCCAGCGCCTTTGCAGAATCCGTAAACCCGATATTTGGAAAAATCGGAAAAAACCATCTTGGCAAAGAAAAGCTTGAATCCTATGCCAATGCCTTTGGATTCAATCAGCTTGTTCATTCCGAATTGCCTTTTGTGTCCGGCAATTTTGAAACCGGCAATGATGAATTTCACCTGGCCGAGCTTGGCAGCGGTTATAATTACGATACCACTATTTCACCGGTCTTCGGGGCTATGCTCATATCCGGCGTTGTCAATCAGGGCAAAGTCATGATGCCGACTATTGTCGAGCATGTCACCGACCCTGCCGGGGATGTGATTTATAAAGCCGACCCAGCCACTTATAAATCCGCCATAACACCAAAGACAGCGGAAACCATGATGCAGATCATGCAAAAAACCATCACCACCGGGACTGCCAGAAAATCCTTCAGAAATGCATCCAAAGACCCTGTTCTTTCCAAGCTCATCATGGGAGGCAAAACCGGTTCTCTCAACAACCGGGAACACACCATCAAATACGACTGGTTCACAGGATTCGGCAAAGAAAAAAACGGTGATAGAACAATTGCCATGGCCATTGTTGTGGGTCATGGTCAATATATCGGAACAAAATCCAGTGTCTATGGAAATATGATCTTAAAACAGTATTTTAAAAATAAACCTGATACCCGAGCACAATTATAGTGTAAAAAACACGCTTTTATCCGGGAGGAATAATGATTAAACCTGTTACAGATTTTTTGAATATACTCAGGAAGCTTTTTTCTTTGAACATTGAAATCGGCACTTCCATTGCAGCGGCAAAAGAAAACTCCATTATTTTCCTCCCTTATCAGCCAAATATCCTTTGCTGCGGGATATCCGCCTTTGTTGCCTTTAAAGGCAATAATGAGGTATCCCCGTCATTATTTGACACTATAAATGAAAAAGCTTTGTCATTAGACGAAAAAACCTTATCCATAAAAGCTCATTCCATCCAGGATGAATTCCTGGGCGGGGATAATTATTTAAATGAATTTTTTAAAGATTGCCAGGCATTAAAACAGGAAGACCCTTTTTCAGATATTTTTTTCAGCCAGGACAGACAAAACCTGCTCAATTCCGTAAAAGGCCATCTTGAAGAGATTATTGCAGATCAGACCAGACAGTTTCAAAACAGGATTTCCGGTTTTTCATCTTCTGAAGCTGAAACGATTTTACAACGTCTTGAAAGACTTTGCGACATCTCCTGGTGCATCAAAAAAGAAATCCTTGAAAATATCACCGCTATCCGAAATCTTATCCCAGGCATTGAAATTTCCGGGAATACAAAGGGGTTAGCTGTATTTAAACGGATCAATGCCGTATTAAACAGTATTGACCGGCTTGAGGTCAGGGGAAGGGATTCTGCCGGCATAAGTATTATGTTCACCTTTACCAAACAAGAGTTTGAGCATTTCAGGGACGGTCTCATCAAGGCAGGGCTTTCGGAAAGGCTCAGACATAGGACCAACCATATTGTCCTGTCCAATAACAGCCTGAGCATTCATGACACGTTTCCGGAAAACGGCAATCATTATGTTTCCATCTCTTTTGTCTATAAATTTGCCGCAGAAATCGGGGCGCTTGGAGATAATGTGGCATTTCTGCGAAGCCAGATCAAGAATGATCATCTCCTTCAACTGCTCTCCAATTATGATCCTACGGCCAATTCCGTGTCTGCTCATACCCGGTGGGCGTCTGTGGGGGATATCAACGTGTCCAACTGTCATCCCCAGGACAATATGCCGACAGATAAAAGCATTGGTAAATCAGGCATCATCCATGTCTGCCTGAACGGTGACATTGATAATTATCTTGAACTCAAAACCGAATATGAGTCCCGGTATGATAAAATTCATGTTGATATCAATACGGATACCAAACTCATCCCGCTTCAGATAGAGCATTATCTCAAACAGGGCAACCCCCTTGAAGAAGCATTCAGGCTGGCACTCAATGATTTTGAAGGATCCCATGCCATCAGCATGCATTCTGACCTGGCTCCCGGAAAGCTCTTCCTGGCCCAGAAAGGGAGCGGCCAAGCAATTTTTGTCGGCATTGCAAAGGATCATTATATAGCTGCTTCCGAGCTTTACGGGATTGTCGAGGAAACCCAGGATTATATTAAACTCAACGGGGAGGACAAAGGCCAGATCGTCATCCTGGACCAGGAATCCACAGGCGGGGTATCCGGAATCCGGTCCTATTATTATGATATGACCCCTATCCTTGTTGACGGCATCATGACAAGCAAGATTACCTCAAGGGACATTGACCGGCAAAATTTCCCTCATTATTTTTTAAAAGAAATTTCAGAATCTCCTGACTCTGTTGAAAAAACCCTTGCCAATAAATTCAGACAGTCTCCCGAAACCCGGTTGTTTGCCACTACCCTGGGCCGGGATGTCATCCCTGAATCACTGGAAAATGATTTCAAACACAAAAAGATTAAAAAGATCTATTTTATCGGCCAGGGGACGGCAGGGGTTGCAGCCCGTGGCTGTGCCGACCTTCTGAAATATTATATCGGAGATATCGGCATCAATATCAGGGCACTGAAATCTTCTGAACTTTCCGGGTTCTGCATCATTGAAGGGAAAAACGGAGAGAAATCCATGACCGACACCCTGGTGGTAGCCATCAGCCAGTCCGGGACCACCACCGATACCAACCGGACCGTTGACATGGCCAGGGCCTGTGGTGCAAGGACTCTCTCTGTTGTCAACCGGCGGGATTCGGATCTTACTTTTAAAACCGACGGGGTTTTATACACAAGCTCGGGCCGGGATATTGAAATGTCGGTGGCTTCCACCAAGGCATTTTACTCCCAGATTACGGCAGGCGCCGTTTTGGGCCTTCACATTGCTGCCGTCACAGAGACCCGATCAGCCGGTTTTATTACAGAAGAGATTAATGAAATCCTTTCCCTGCCAGACAAAATGAGAACCATCCTTGGCATGAAGGATGAAATCAAAGCCTCGGCCGATCGCCTGGCCGTGTCTAAATATTACTGGGCAACGGTCGGGTCGGGATCAAACAAAACCTCTTCCGATGAAATCAGGATCAAACTGAGCGAACTCTGCTATAAGACCATTTCATCGGATTTTATTGAAGATAAAAAGCATATCGACCTGTCCAGCGAACCCCTTATCATCGTCTGTGCCGCCGGGACAAGGGAAAGTGTCCTGGGTGATATCATCAAGGATACAGCCATCTTCCGGGCCCATAAGGCAACCCCTGTAGTCATCACCACCATAGGTGAAGACAGGTTTGACCCCTATAGCGCCGATGTATTTAAAATCCCTGAAACAAAAGAACATTTTGCGCCGGTATTAAATACCCTGGTCGGACATATCTGGGGCTATTATGCGGCCCTTGCCATCAATGAAGGTTCCCGGTTCATGTATGATGCAAGGGCCGAGATCCAGGATCTCCTGGATGAATATACATCCATGGGCCATGATGTCTATGAGGTCCTTCTTGAAAAACGGTTCAGGGAAACCATTGCCCGGTTCTATAACCGGTTTTCAAAAAAACGCCGCCAAGGCGGATTTCCTGCTGCCTTGGGGCTTGATAATGCCACCAATATCACCCTGCTCTTAAAATATCTTTCCGGCCGTTTGCCGGTATCGGATTTTGAGATTGATTTTGATACAAAAGGCACTCCGACCAATATGCTGGACACATTTTTCAGTAATATCAATCATTCCATCAACATCATGGCAAGGCCCGTGGATGCCATCAAACACCAGGCAAAGACCGTCACTGTCGGCACCAGCAGGATTGCTGAAAAATTCGAAGGGATCATTTTCAATGAACTCAATATCAATAATATCCAGATCTCCCAGATCACCAATAAAAACGTCCTGGTTATCAAAAACCTTCAGGAAGTTATCGCCAGGGTCAACGGCGGGCTCCTTTACCGGATTTCAGGGCTGAGCCTGCTGGGTGAGGTAACGCCGGAAACCAGGATTCAAATCATTAATAAGACAGGGGAACTCAAGGAATCACCTTCCCGGGTGGAAACCGATCCCAGGCTCAAGGGCACTAAAAATATCATTGTCCGGGAAGGAAATGTTTATATCGGCAGGGGCAGAAAAGACAACCAGAACATCCTGGTTATCCCTGTGATTTCAGCAAACCCGGCTACCCCCAATATCATTGAATATATTTTATCCCTGAACATCAATTTCAGATCCTCTGATGATGTCCCCCTCCTGAAAAAAATCAAGGCTCTGGGCGGAAAATACAACCGGCTCAAAGACTGGATCCTTGAAAGTGGTAATTTCCAATGGGATGACCGGTATCTGAACCTGGTAGACATTGATACCCTGTTCGGAGATACGGCAGAAAAAGCGGTTGAAACAATTGTTTCAAGGATAAGATAAAAAAACCGGGTATAAGAAAGAAATCATCAGGCCCGGGATGGGTCCGTGTTTTTCTTCTCCTGAAGCGGCTCCTCAAAAAGGGTAATGGAAAAAGATGTTCCTTTTTCCGGGGTTGAATCCACATATATTTGCCCCCCATGTTCCTTGATAATCCCATATACCACGGAAAGCCCGAGCCCCACCCCCTTACCTTTTCTCTTTGTCGTATAAAAAGGTTCAAATATCTTTGACATCATTTCCGGGGGGATTCCGGCACCGGTATCAATGATTTCAATTCCCACGGTTTTTCCTGATTCTTTTCGAAAGGTTTTGATGGCAAGCCTTTTCTTTGTAGCACCGGACATGCTTTCCACGGCATTGGAAATCAGATTCATGATCACCTGTTTGATCTGATCCTCTGAACCGCATATCAGCGGCAAATTATTCTCAAGCTCTTCGATGACCCGTATCCTGTTTAATTTTAAAAGATTTGAATTCAAAAGCAGGGTCTGTTCTATCAATTCGTTCAGATCAAACCGCACAAATTCGACTTTGGATTGCCGGGCAAAGGTCAGGAGGTTGCCGACAATCCTCCCGATCCGTCTTGTTTCAGTTTCCATGAGCCCGAGATACTGAGCAAACAGATCCAGCTCCGGTTGTCTGATTTCATCTTCCTTCAGGATCCGCTGAGACAGCATCACAAGATTCAATATTCCTGCCACCGGGTTATTGATTTCATGCACCACAGATGAAGACAGTTTCCCCAGCGAGGCCATTTTATCCTGGTGAAGCAGGCGCTCATGGCTCTCTTTAAGCTGTCGCGTCCTCTCTTCCACCATCCTCATGAGGTAGTCCTGGGTCTGTTTTTCATCTGATTTTCTCTGGGTGATATCCCGGCTGATTTCAATGAATTTAGAGATTTTCCCTTTCTTTTCCCATATGGGGAATATGGCCAGTTCAGTATATCTTGGTTTCCCGTCACTCCCAAGCCGGGTCAATTCGGCCCTGCAATAGTGTTTTTCCCGGATCACCGCTTCCAGAGGGCATTTTTCATGACAATTGCTGCTGCTGCGTGTCATTTCCTTGAAGACCTCATAGCATTTGCGGCCAATGACGTTTTCCCGCTGGTAATCCATATGTTTTAGAAATGCATCGTTTGTCTCAAGGATTACCCGGTCAGGGGAAATAATCAGGATGAAGTCCTGGATACCGTTCAAGATGGTTTCCATTTCATTTTTGGGAAGCTTCACCATGGCTCCTTTAAAAAAAGGGATAAATAAGAATGGAACATAATTTATTTGATTCCTACCATATCATGTATAAAGGCTGCAAGAGGTTGCAGGAAAATAAGACCGGCTGTGGTAAAATCCGGCAGCCCGGCATTACACATGTCTGACAACAATTTCCGAAAAAAGGGCTGGTCTCAAAACAAAACACCTGTCGTAAAATCCGGCATTTTGAAATTTTTAACATTTTTTTACATCAAAAAGCAGAAATCCATAAAAACCCTTTTGGGATAAGCCTCTTCACGGTTTTTTTCCAAGAGATCCCAAACGGCATTATTCTTGCTCTTAATAATTTTAACAGGAAACAAACGAAAATACACAAAACAGACCCAAATCCACAAGGAGGCCCAAAATGACACAGACGCTTAAAAACAAACCATCAAAACAGAGTCTTTCCCCATCCGGCCATGATGAAGCCGCCCGCCCCTGCATCTGGATGCAGGCCGGTGTGGTCTCAAAAAAAGACTGCACCCGCCATCATGACTGTACCACCTGCAAATATGATACTGCCATGGAAAAACAGGCGGTTGCCGGAAAGCACCTGTCCTGGCAGGACGCCTTGAGAAAAAGAGCCGGCCTGGACAGAACCTGCCGCCATGCCCTGACCGGACGGGTTGACCACAGGTCATGCGCCATGAACTACAATTGCTCGCATTGCGATTTTGACCAACTGTTTGAGGACACTTTGTCTCTTGGCAAAGGGCCTTCAGGCACTGCCATGAAAGACATCAAAGGGTTCAAACTGGCCGGCGGATACCTTTTCCACACCGGCCATACCTGGACCTGTATTGAAAGCGGCGGCATCATCCGGGTCGGCATGGATGATTTCACCTTCAGGGTATTAGGCGGCCCGGACAGCTTTGATCTGCCCCTTATGGGACAGGAACTGAACCATGACAAACCCGGCTGGGGAATGAAACGAAACCGGAATCTGGCAGACATTCTTTCCCCTGTCAACGGCGTCATTACAAAGGTCAACCCTTCTGTGGCTGCATCCCCTGCCCTGGCGGAACAAAAACCCTATGAAGACGGCTGGCTCTTTACCATCCATAATTCCGACCTCAAAGGAGCCGTCAAACATCTCATGGCAGATGAAAAAAGCATGGCCTGGCTGAATGGAGAAATCACAACCCTGGAAGAAATGATTGAAATCGTCGCAGGCCCTCTCAGCACTGACGGCGGTCTTTTAATGAAGGATGTATTCGGAAATCTTCCGGCCCTGGGATGGAAAAATCTGACCCAAAGATTTCTCAGATCCTGATCAACCCGAAAATATGGGGGAATTTTAAATGAACCTGTCATTATTACAGAAAACTGCGCCTGACTGTCTCTGGACCCAGGCAGGCGTGGTACTGAAAAAAAAATGTCATACAGATTTCGCCTGCACCGGCTGCCGGTTTGAAAAGGCCATGGCAGCCGTGTGCCGGCACAATGAAATCCTGAAAGAAAATGGTTTTACTCCAAAGGGGAAAAAAGCAGGGTTTGTTTACTGGACGGACCGGCTCGCAAAAATGCCGCTTGCCAAACGGCCCTGCATCCATCACATGAAAGGTCATATCGGGTTTAAAAATTGCTCCAGGGTCTATCGGTGTATGGATTGCGAGTTTGAACAGTATTTTTATGATCAATTCAAAATCCATACCATATTAAAACCCGTTGATTTTGAAGATATCGACGGCATTTCGCTTCCCAGCGGATATTATCTCCATCCGGGTCATACCTGGATTAAAATTGAAGACCAGGGCATGGTCCGCATGGGCATTGATGATTTTGCAGCACGGCTTCTCGGCAAATTCGACCGCATCTCCGCCCCTCTCATGGGCAAAAAACTGAAACAGGGCAAGCCTGCGCTGACCCTGTTCCGTGAAGGCCATGAAGTGTCCTTTGTTTCTCCCGTCAATGGGGTGGTTGCCGAAGTCAATACAGAGATTACCCTGGCACCGGACCTGATCAATGACGATCCTTATACCCGGGGATGGGCCCTCATCATTTATTGCCCGGCCCTGAAGCAGGACTTAAAACGCCTTATGTTCATGGATTCTTCAAGAGGATTTATGGGCGAAGCAGTCAACCGGCTCCATGAATTTCTTGAAGAAGAATCCGGGATCAAGGCTGCGGACGGCGGCACACTGGTATCGGATATTTATGGAAATCTTCCGGGAACATCCTGGGAAACCCTTGTGGATAAATTCATTTTGCAAGGGCCTTAACGGCATCGGACAAAAAAATCCGGCAGTACCGGCAGAAATTATCGGATTTTGCGTCCACATCCGCAAGCTTCCGGCAATAATGCATGATGCAGTGCTGATCTTCGCAATGCCGAAGATCAAAGGCATGACCCAGTTCGTGGGCGGCTTCCTTGACAACCCTCTCCCGGCTCTTTTTCAGATCCCCGGCTTCAGGGTACTCAATGAGACGGGAGATGGAGATAACGGCCGCCCTGCCGCCCAGTTGGGCCTCGCCATAGACATGGGTCAGGATCGGGATAAAAAGGTCTTCCCTTGTTATGGCCAGCACCTTGATGCAATCCTTTGGCGCTTTTTTCTCCAGCTCGCCAAGGATGGCTGTGGAATAATACTGAGTTCTTTTTTCATCCCAGGCAAACAAAAGATCTTCCAGAAGGAATGCCACTCTTGTCTTGAACCCGAACATCTTTTCAACGGTTTCAGCAACGGCCTTGCTGATCCAGTCAGGAATCTCTCCGATGGGTGAAATAAGAATGATTGGGTCCGGGTTCATGGCCCTAAATACGGCAGGATACACTTTATTCCGGTTTAAGTTCGTAGCGGTTGATTTTATTGTACAGCGTTGACCTGTCAATACCGAGGATGGCGGAACTCTTTGAAATATTCCATCCGGTCTGAATCAGAACTTTAAGGATATGCTCTTTTTCAACATCATCCAGGGAAAAATACCGGGTTTTCAGCTCTTCTTCCCGGGATGTCCCGATGGGAAGGTCCAGTGGGGTGATGGTCCTTGTCCGGCACACCACCACGGCCCGCTCCACGGCATTGGAAAGCTCCCGGACATTCCCCGGCCATTCATAGAGCATGAGTTCGTCCATGGCATCCCGGCTGATCCGTTCAACCCCCCGGTTGACTTCCTGGGTGAATTTTTTCAAAAAATGTTCGGCCAGAAGGGGAATATCCTCTTTTCGTTCCCGCAACGGCGGCATGGTAAAGGAAATCACATTCAGACGGTAATACAGATCTTCTCGAAAGGTCCGGTCTTTGATAGCCTTTTCAAGATCTGCATTGGTGGCGGCAATCACCCTGAAATCGGCTGTGATGGGCTGGGTCCCGCCCACTTTATAAAATATTTTATCCTCCAGCACCTGCAAAAGATCAACCTGCATGCGCATGCTGATCTCACCGATTTCATCCAGAAAGAGCGTACCGCCGGAAGCCATCTCCAGGCGCCCCTTCCGGGTTTCCTTGGCATCGGTGAATGCGCCTTTCCGGTGCCCGAAAAGCTCGCTTTCCATAATGTGTTTGGGAATGGCCCCGCAGTTCACGCTGACAAAAGGACCGTTCCTGAACCTGGAATTGGAATGAATGGCCTTGGCTGCCAATCCTTTTCCCGTCCCGGTTTCTCCGGTAATCAGAACTGAGGAATTGACATCCCTGATATCTTCAATGAGCCTGAAAAGGTCCTGCATGACTTTGGACTGGCCGATCATGCTTTCAAACCGGGTCCGGATCTCATATTCTTCTTTCAGGAAAATATTTTCCTGTTTACGCGCCCGGTGCTCAATCAGTTTTTTGATCATCAGCCCCAGTTCATCCGGGTCAAAAGGCTTTAAAAGATAGTCAAACGCATGGGATTTCATGGCCTGGACCGCGGACTGGACAGATCCGAAGGCTGTGATCATGACCACATCAATATCCGGGTATTCTTCCTTGACATGGCTGAGCAGCTCCATGCCGCTCAGCCCGTCCAGCTGAATGTCCAGCAGCAGAATATCAAATCCCTTCTGCTTTAACAGGTCCACGGCCTCTTCCCCGCTGGCCACGGTGCCGACATCATAGCCGTCTCTTCTCAGCCACCCGGCAAGAGATTCGCGGATGACCATTTCATCATCCACGATCAGAATCCTGGTCTGTGCCATATTGATCTCCTTATCCAGAGGTTCAGGACAATCCCCTGGAAATATTAATCTTTGTTTTCTTTATCAGAGCAGCGAATCTAAGAACAGATGTTCCAGAGTATAAATAATTCTTTTTATAAACAAAAGAAATTTGATCATCAGCCATCATTTTTTAATCACTATCCGCTTTGACCCATTTTGCCATCACAAAACCATTTGCTTTGTTTCTGATATATTTTGAACTGTTGAGCTTTCGGAAAGTCATGGATTGTTGCAAGTAAACTTGAGTTTTGAGTTTGGGGAAAACCGATATAATTCAAAGACCGGACTTATAGACAAAGTCCACAGTGTAAAATTTTTAAAAAGCCAATACAAATCAAGACAGTTTTTCGTTAAAATTGAAGCCAAGATGAATGCAAGTTTTGTTAATTTTTCAAAAATACAAGGACATTTACAAGCGATCATGAAACTCCTAAAAACTAAGCGAAGAGTCCCCAGATGGAGTTTGTAAAAATAATTTCTTACTTGCTTAACCTAAGCATTCAAAATATATAACAATTATTATTTAATAATTGAAAATTATAGGGAAAGTTATGGCACCAAATTTCAATGATTCGGAGAAATTTTTAAAGGATGCTTCTAATGGCGAATTAGTCC
>Ga0156388_1010_pt1 | contig 21112 bp, 20 predicted proteins | sample RifOxyA3_FD_108032 | JGI IMG/M metagenome (GOLD analysis project Ga0156388, IMG submission 108032) | Desulfobacterales bacterium RIFOXYA12_FULL_46_15
AAAAATCATAAAAAAATTTTATCCCAACTGCATCATCGTGATGGGCGGGCATCATCCTACATTTTTCCCTGAAAAAATTCTCCAATGCGGGGAGGTTGATTTTGTGCTTAGGGGAGAGGGAGAAAAAAACATGCCCCTGCTTTGTGAAACACTAAAAAGAGGAGCAAATCCGGAAAGCATCCCGGGAATTGCATTTAAAGAAAACGGAATTCTTCATATTTCAGATCCGTCATGGATAAATGAACCTGACAAATTTACCCGGCCGGCCATGGACCTTGTCGATCAGGATTTTTACAAAAGAAGAAAAAGGCATTCCACCCTTGTTGTTTCCAGCAGGGGTTGTCCCATGCAATGTTCATACTGTTCCATGTCAGCTTCATCTTCCTATGCGCCTTTCAGGCAAAGGCCTGTTGAGGATGTTGTCAATGAAATCAAGATTCAGATCCGGACCCGTGATATCGGTTTTATTGACTTTGAGGATGAAAATCTCAGTCTCAGTAAGTCCTGGTTTCTTGATCTCTGCACAGGGCTTGCACCGGTTCTGGAAGGAAAACATATTGAAATCCGGGCCATGAACGGGCTTTATCCTCCTTCAATCGACCATGATATTGTTGCCGCTATGAAAACACTTGGATTTAAAACCCTGAATCTTTCCCTTGGGTCAACTTCAAAAGAACAATTAAAAAAATTCAACCGGCAGGATGTCCGGAAAGCATTTGAAAATGCACTTCTTCTGGCTGAAAATCAGAATCTTGAAACTGTGTCCTATATTATTGCAGCAGCACCGGGCCAGACTGCACAAAGCTCCTTAGATGATCTGCTTTATCTTGCCCAGAAAAAAACCCTGATAGGACTTTCGATTTATTATCCATCCCCGGGGAGCCTGGATTATGAGGCGTTAAAGGATAAAGGCATTCTGCCTGACAGTTTCAGCCTCATGCGATCCAGCGCCCTTCCCTTTGATGATTCAACATCACGATTAGAAGCCGTTACATTATTAAGAATTGCTAGAATCATCAATTTTATGAAAAACCTCCTGGATGTTTCCGGCAAAATACCTGGTCCGGAAGCATTCCCCGGTTATTTGGCCTTCTCTGTTACCGACAGGGGGAAAGCAACTCAAAAACTTTTCCAGTGGTTTCTTTATGACGGCAAAATAAGGGGTATAACTGATACAGGACAGATTTATGCCCACCTGTCAGATGATCTGCTTGTTGGAAAATTTTTAAAAAAATTGAAATCCGACGATGTTAAGGGGACAGAATAAGCATATGAAAAAAAGGGCTTTCCAACGCTTTTAAAGCTCATAGGGGGTCAGGCTTTCCCATCCGTTTTCCGTTACAAGAAGGGTCTGTTCAAACTGGGCAGACAAGGACCCGTCATTAGTTACTGCTGTCCATCGGTCTTCAAGTACATGAAGCTCTTTTTTCCCTAAGTTGATCATGGGTTCGATGGTAAACACCATCCCGGGAACAAGTGCAAGCCCTTTACCCCGGGTACCGAAATGAAGAATCTGAGGCTGTTCATGGAAATTGGTTCCAACGCCATGACCGACAAATTCCCGAACAACAGAGCATCCCTCTGATTCTGCATAGCTTTGAATGGCATAACCGATATCTCCGAGCGTAGCACCGGGTTTAACAGCCTCCATTCCTCTTCTCAGAGATTCGGCAGCCACACTAACTATTTTTCGACCATTTTCCGTGGGCGTTCCAACAAAAAAGGTCTTACTGGCATCTGCATAATAGCCATTCAGAATGGGGGTAATATCCACATTTACAATATCACCGTCCTTGAGAATACGGTCACCGGGTATGCCATGGCAGATGACTTCATTGACGGAAACACAGACGCTTTTGGGGAATCCCCGGTAATTCAAAGGTGCCGGGACGGCACCCGCCCTGATGGTCTGTTCATGAACAAAGGTATTGATGTCATCCGTCTTCAGACCCGGCTGTATCATTAATTCCACCTGATTGAGAATCGACATTAAAAGCTCTCCGCATTTTCTGATGCCTTCGATCTCATGGGATTCCTTTAAATGAATATCATATTTTCTTTTGTATTCTTCCTTAATATTCATATCCATTTTCAAATTCCGACAGCAATTTTTATATTTTATTCCGCTTCCGCATGGACATAAGTCATTCCGCCCAATTTTCACAGATCTGTTTTTCATTATCAATCAAACTCCGGATGCCCCCACAGGGAATGAGGATATGCATTTTCAATCCTTATCCTGACCATATCCCCGATATTGACACGGTTGGATGGGAAATGAACTATTTTATTGGATTCGCTTCTTCCGGTCATCTGTTCCATATCTTTTCCAAATTGCTCAAATCCATCATGTTTTTTTAAGCTTTTTCCTTCAACAAGAATTTCCAATACCTTTCCGATCTGAACCTTGTTTTTTTTCTCAGTACAGGTTTCCTGTAATTGTAATAAAAGATTCAGCCTGTCAAGCTTTTCTTTTTCATTAATCTGGTCTGAAAACTTTGCTGCAGGGGCTGAGGATCTGTTGGAATAGGCAAAGGCAAATATGGAATCAAACTCGACTTCACGGATAAGATCCATGGTATTCTTGAAATCCTCTATGGTTTCCGACGGGAACCCCACAATAATATCGGTGGAGAGTGCAATATCAGGGCATAGATTTTTAAGCTGAATAATTTTTTCAAGGTATTGTTGTCTTGTATATCCCCTGTTCATTTTTTTTAAAACAGAATCTGCTCCTGATTGAACCGGAAGATGAAGATGATTGCATACTTTTTTAAGATCCCGGATGGCATGCATCAAATCCAGGGAAAGATCTTTGGGATGAGATGTGGCAAAGCGTATACGATGGATTCTTTCTATATCATTAATTTTTTTCAAAAGCTTAGGAAATGAAATCTCACCCTCTTTTTTCCCGTATGAGTTGACATTCTGCCCTAGGAGCGTCACTTCCTTTATTCTTGAACCGGCAAGGAATGTAATCTCTTCCACTATATTTTCAGGTTTTCTGCTTCTTTCCTTTCCACGGACATAAGGGACCACGCAATAGGTGCAGAAATTTTCACACCCCTGCATGATGGTGACAAAGCTTGAAACCTTATTTTCTTCAAAACATACTGAATCCGGAGGGGATTCATAAATCATGGAAGAGTCTTCGATATCCACTATCCTTGGCTGTCCAGATTGAATTGACCTAATGTGCCGGCTGAATCTTGAAAAAGCCCGGGTTCCTAAAACAATATCAAGATGCGGTACTCTCTCAAATGCCTTTTCACCATCCTGCTGGGCAACGCATCCTGCCATAACCGTGATAAGGTGTGGTTTTTTCTTCTTGATCCCGGCAAATCTGCCTAAAAAACTATAGGCCTTTTCCTCTGCCTTATGCCGGATAGAACAGGTATTACAGACTACCACATCAGCCTTGTCCATATCCCCTGTTTTTTCAAACCCGCAGGAGTTCAAGATGGATGCAAGCTTCTCAGAATCATAGACATTCATCTGGCAGCCAATGGTATAAATAAAAGCATAACCGCTATATTTCATCAAACATAAAATCCTTTTTCAACTCTTCAATGATCGTCCGGGCGGTTTCAATTCGATCCGGAGCAATGGCAAACACTATATGCCCGGTCTTTGGATCAAGGGTGGTTGCAACGGCAACTCCTTCATATGCCTCAAAAATAAATTTAATAAAACCGATTTTTGTTTTATCTACTATATATTCTTTATGGAACATTTCCATGGAGTTTTCTTTTTTTTATGATTTTTCTTTGTTAAATCCATCCCTGTGAATTATTGGAGTTCTTCTGGGAGGTGCTTTGGCTTCCATGGCAGGTGTGCCGATAAACACAGCACCGGCTATATCCAGTTCTGCAGGGATATCAAGAACGATTTTCAAGGTTGATGGGTTGAAAAATGTAAACCATAAGGAATAAAGGCCAAGGTCTGCTGCCTTTAAAAGCATATTCTGGATGCACGCGGATGTTGACTGAAGCGCCCCGTGAGACTGGCCAAAATAGCTCCCCAGTCCTCCTTTGTTGGGATTATAAACAACCACCAGAATCAGGGGAGACTCGCTGATAAAATTCATCGGATATTTTTTGACCCATGCAGGGCCATTATTATCAATAATAATCTGCTTGGCCTCAATCCCTGCTTTTTGAATCCGTGCCTTGACTATGGGGTCTGTAACCGCTATAAATTCAAAGGGTTGCTCATTGAGTGGACTTGGGGCCCATTGCCCTGCCGTTACAATGGCCTGAAGTTGATCTTCTGTAACCGGTGTCGGTTTGAATGCTCTGCAACTGCGTCTTTTTTTTATCAACTCATCAAATTCCATATTCATAATTCCTTTTTTTTAAAACAATGCATTTCAAAATTTTTTATCATTTCCCGGGCAATGGCTTACAGTATCCATTCAAACGCCTTTCAAGTCAATAAAAGATTAAAGCAGTCAGACAGAGAGGCTTAAATTTGACTTTATGAGCGTTTGCTTATATAAAATATAAGCAAACTAAAATGGATACTATACTCAAATATTTTGAACCTGATAAAGCGGCTGTCGAACTCTTCATTGAAAGACTGAATTGTCATCCTATTCTGGCGAAACTCTTAACTGCAAGAAACATACTGACTGTCCAGGATGCTGAATCCTTTCTGAATCCAAATTTTGAAAACCTGACTGATCCCTTTCTCATAAAAGACGTGGATATAGCTGTAAAAAGAATATATACAGCCATTGAAAACAAGGAAAAAATCCTAGTTTTCGGAGATTTTGATGCCGACGGTGTAACAGCCACGGCACTTCTTATTGATTTTTTAGAGTACTGCCATGCCGATACTTCATGGTATATTCCCCACAGGATAAAAGAAGGGTATGGTCTCCAGCCCGATCATATCAAAATGGCAAGGGACCGGGATGTGGACCTGATAATTACGGTCGACTGCGGAGTTACAAGCTTTGATGCGGTCAGGGATGCAGGTTATGAGGATATTGATGTCATCATCACGGATCATCATGAACCCGGCCCGGAACTGCCCTGTGCCCTTGCCGTCATTAATCCCAAACGGAAAGACTGTGGCTCGTGCCTGGACTATCTTGCAGGCGTAGGCGTTGCCTTTTTCCTTGTCATGGCCCTAAGAAAATTCTTAAGGGAGAAAGGCTTCTGGGAAGACCTGAATGAACCCAATTTAAAGGACAGCCTGGATCTGTTTACCATTGGAACTATCGGAGATATGGTTCCGTTGGTTCATATCAACCGGACCCTTTGTATTGCCGGGTTTAAACGCATCAGACAAGGGACTCGCCCGGGATTGAAATCACTTGCTGATATCTCAAGGCTTGACCTTACAAAAATCGACTCAGATGATATATCCTATAAAATCGTTCCCAGGATCAATGCAGCAGGCAGGGTTTCCCATGCCAGGATCTGCGTTTCCCAGCTCACAGCTACAGACAGGATATCGGCTGAAAAAACAGCAGGACTCCTGGATCAGATGAACACCAAACGCCGGAAAATAGAACAGGAGATTGTCACTGATATTGAAAAAAAACTGATCCAAAACCCTCATTTGTTGAATAAAAAACTTTTATTCTTATGGGATGACCAATGGGACCCGAGTGTGCTTGGTATTGCCGCATCAAAGCTCTCAAAAAAATATTTTTGCCCTGTTGTTTTGCTCTCCACCGGGAATGGGGATGCCATCGGTTCGTGCAGAAGTATTAACCGGGTCAATATTCATCAGGCACTGACAGAGAGCGAATCCCTGCTCGTCAAATTCGGCGGGCATGCCATGGCCTCCGGCCTTACGGTTAAAAAGGATAATTTAAAACAATTACATCAAAGGCTTCAAAATTATATTGAGACCTCTTATTCACATCATGATTTTCAAAAAACCCTTACCATTGATGCCATTCTTGACCCTCAGGATATTGATATTCAACTGGCAAGAGAGATTGACCGGCTCAGACCCTTTGGCATCGAAAACCCTGAGCCTGTTTTTCTGTGTGAAGATCTTGATGTGGTGTCCTCTTACATAATCGGCAATTCCCATAGAAAAATGACACTGGAACGCTCCGGCAGTTCAAATCACCCGCTTGAAGCCTTTCATTTCAATATCACGGATACTGATAACCTGCCGGTTTATTTCTCGAAAATAGCATTTAAAATCAAAATCAATAAATTCAGAACAAACACGGTTCAAATAATTATCGAGGATATTTAGATTTTTTACTTGATAAACATGTAGGTTTTATTATATAAATTTTTGTTGATATTTTAATATTTTGGGTAATTTTAAGGATAATTAAATGGCAAAATTATTTTATACCGGAAACAGGGAAGCAAAACTTCTTTCAAAAATTGAAACATCCAAAGAGCGCGAAAGAATCAAAACCATCAGCACTATCCGGGATAACGTCGATGCTTTTTCTAACAAAGTTGCCATGAAGCTGATCGAAAAAGGCCTGGTTGAGACGGTTTCAAAATCCAGTATTGAAAACCAGATTGCAAGATGCCTTGACACCCTATGTAAAGCAGAAGATTTTGATATCGATTATATGATTGCACCTTTGAGAACCATTGTTCCGAATCCCAATATTGCAAGCCTTTACCTGACTGCCTTTGTTGTGGAAAAGCTCATTAATCACAAGGATGTTATTGATATATTCGGCAGCGATGAAGACATTTATTTCTGTATCCAAAAAGAACTTTCCGCAATTATGCCTAAAGCCTGATCCGTATTTTTAAATATTACAGGTTAAGCTTTTTCAGAAATGATGTTTTCGGAATTCCCTCATCATCATAGCCTCTCAATCTGTAATACTTGTCTATCATCGGGCTAAGCGGAACACATCTTTTCCTGGGGTCATCTTTCATGGATTCAAACAGCATGCGATCCGGAAGAGTGTCATCTGCTTTCCTAATTCCTTCAATCGTGTTCATCAAACGTTCGAGTATATGAATTCTTTCTCCAGCAATCATAAATTCCCGCGATGACAGTTTCATCCCTGTAACTGCATTAAAAAAATCAGGGTAAATTGAAAAATCAACCAGGGACAATGCAAAAGAAGGAAGCTGCTGCATTAAAAATGCAAGAACCGCCTTTGGGGTTATCCTTGTCAAAAATGTCTCAAGGGTTAATCCATAGCCTGTAAACTGGCATATATCCAATGAATTCAATGCGGCATAGAAATTTTCAAAAAATTTAACAAACTCAGGTTTTGCTTTAATGGTATCTGGGTCTAAAAATCCAAGTAAATTTTCAAATACAACCGGAAATGAAGACAAGTGACAAGCTCCCCGGTTGGCAACTGCATATCCAAGGCCCTGTCCATAAGCTCCTCTTGGATCATACCCAGCCATTTCAAGACCCTTCACCTGAATAGCAAATTCTTTTCCACCATATTTTCCGGAAAGCGCTCTTGATCCTGTTGCCATATCTTTTCCAAAGCCTTCAAGATTTGCTGTAGCATTCAATGCCCGGATAATCTTGTCCGGGTGTCCAAATTCAAGATCGATATCTACAAGACCCTTTTTTGAAGCTTCCATGACCCATGCCAGTGTTCCGCCTGCTGATATGGTATCCATGCCTTTTTCATTACAGATGTCATTGAATAATGAGATAAAATTTGTATCAAAAATCCCCAGATTTGAACCCAGAAGAGCTAATGTCTCATATTCAGGAACAGTATTAACACTGTCATTAAACATCCCCTTATGGCCGCATAAAATAGAACAAGGCTTACAGGTATGATGTTTTGTATGATGACGCGCTTTGATTTGGCGACCGGTAATCTCCATAGCTTTTTGGTGATTGCCGAAACTAAAATTCTCCACCGGCAGCATTCGGTTTTTGATTATATATTCGGCATTGGCGGCTGTGCCAAAATCCCGCATCAACAAACTCATGGGGTTTCTGTTAATATATGTATTAGCCCTGTTTTTTAGTTTTTCAAATTTTTCCGGGTAAAAAGGAACAGTCTTATATTGTCCTTTTAATACAATAAGGGCTTTAAGATTTTTAGACCCCATAACCGCCCCGAGCCCGCCCCTCCCTAAGTATCGATATCCGGAAGCAGCATTGGCAAAATATACCCGGTTCTCCCCGGCAGGGCCGATCACGATGGTTTCATTTTCTTTACTGCCGATCTTTGCCTGAACAACTGAAATATCTTTTCCCCAGAGATCTTTTGCATCCAGAAACTCAACCTGATCGTGATGGATCTGCAAGGATATGGGGGATGGAGATTTCCCCCTGATGATCAAACCATCCCAGCCATTGGTTTTCAGCATTCTTCCAAAAGACCCGCCACAGGACGAAGAACCGATAATATGTGTGAGCGGCGATTTAAAAACAGCATGGAATCTGCCTGAACACGGTGCTGAGGTCCCAGTGAGGACCCCTGTCATGATAATGATGATATTCTCTTCACCAAAAGGATCAATCCCGGGTTTCAGCCGGTCATACATCAGTTTGAGCCCAAGTCCTTTTCCCCCTAAAAACAGACGTCTCTGATCCATGGAGATTGAAATCGTTGAAACCGTTTTTGAAGACAGGTCAATTTCAATCACTCTGTTCAAAATTCCTGTAATTTTTTTTTCACTCATGATATTAAAAATCTCCGTGCCCTATTTTTTAACCCATTGTTCTTCCCGGTTCTGATAAAATTCGCCCGGATTAGCTTTTTCCACTTTTCTTGCTCCTTGAACTGTTTCTACAACTTCCAAACCGGTGTTCTGCTGTTTTGCAAAAATTTCATAAACAGCTTTTCTGTCAGCATTTTCAGCAGCAATCACATCTTCCATAGCCCTGTTTCCGGTAACAAATCCAAGATAACCCCGGTTATCCTCGCCGATTATCCCTTTTGTCTTAAGATCGGCAATAACAGGAAGCCGCTTAATCATCCTGTCTTTTATGGGATCTGCCGCAACATAAGATGGTAAAACTAAAAGAAAAATCATTAAAAAAGGGATTGCTTTCACCAATTTACGGGTATTCATATATTCTCCTATTCTTTTTTTATTTTGTTTTCTGCCGCCTCAAGGTCATCAAAAAAGCTGTCCAGTGCTTTTTCAACCCTGACATTCACATCAATAGTAATATGAATCGGTTTAATTTCAACCGGCTTGATTTCAACCTGATGGCTTGATTGGCAGCCTGAAAAAGCATAAAAAACCAGGAACAGTGATGCGATTGTCATCTTTTTATTCATGTGCCTCCTTTTTTATTTCAAAATGGTATTTAACTGATTTCCAAATTTTATAACCTCATTAAAAGGGAGTTTTAAATTCACATCCAGCTTTATACCTTGAAAATGTGACCCTGGGCTGGTGGCATCCACCCTTACAAAACCACCGAATTCCTTTTTATACTCAAACGGCAGAAGCCCTGCCGGTTTGCCGTTTAATTCCAAATTTACAGTTAGGGTATGATCCCCTTGTGTATTTAATGTCAATTTAGCCCATTCATAATTAAAATCCTTCAGGGCTTCCCTTGCCACATCAAGCTGAGAAAACTCGGGGCTATCCATTGGAATTCCCGCAATGATCCTGTCTGTATTCTCAATCACTATTTTTCCCTTGCTGCCCGGGGTCGAAAATAAGAAACCATTATTGAAAGCAATTTTTCCATCCGTATAAAATATGGGTATCCTGCCGGTCAATGTACCGCCCCCTTCAGCATGAAATACCCCCATCTGTTTTAAAAGCTCGGTTAATTCGAGGCGATCACAAAAAAGGGTCAGAAGATATTCATTCTTTTCTTGAGGGAAACGGAGAGACTCTGTTGAAATAAGTCCATTACACCATTTGAATCGAATATTTTCAATCAGTAGTGTTTTTGCATCTTCCATACTGAATTGTATTTTTGCGTCGCTGATCCTGATTTTTTTAAGCTCAATGGAATGAATCATCACTGTCTGTCCAGGAACGGTTTTTGGAACCAGCAGATCATTAAAATCAATTTGGGTATTGATCCCTTTTGCCGTTAAACCCAATTCCGGAAAGTCGATATTGCCATCGGTAATATTCACCTGCATATGGGTTTTCAACTGATCCCCGGTAAGATCAAGGATTGTTTTGAACTGTGCCTGGACCAAAGGAAGGGTTTTGGATAATACCTTGCCCGTAAGTTTGAGCTTTCTTGTATCAGTCTGAAAAACAGCACCGCTTGCGGTGAAGATAGGTTGATCATTGTATGTCACAGAAGGAATTGAAAATTTTCCTGTGGGTCTTTCCTTTAAATAAGGAAAATTAATGGGAATTTCAAATGAAACATCTGATGCCAGGGCTTTATGCCGAATAGATTGAATTTTTCCTTTTGATGATTTGATAAGAAGATGGGTCTCTGGTATGTTATTTTCGTCAATGGATATATTTCCTGAAATGGCTATCTCGGGAAAGGATACGGTCATGGATTCGGATTTTGCCGAAACAGGACCTGTATTAATAAAAAATTCCGAACTAACGCCTTTGTCCGTATCTATTTTTAAATCATATTTTATTTCATTTTCCGACAGCAAGGGATGGGCCACCCTGAATGTTCCCCCGATAGTGATCATATGCTCATCAATGATAATCCCGGCATTGATCTCTTCCAATGTTATATCCATCGGATCAAGAGGTCTGAGCCTTGATACATAAAGGTTCCATTCTTTTTTTGGAGAAAAGGAGTCCAGTTTAAAATCAACAGCCCCACATATTTTTATTTCTTTCATATGCTTTTGGATATAGGAGCCAAGATGGTCAAGATTAAAGGATTTACTTTCCACTTGGACAAATTCGATACCCTTTTCAAGGTCATAGGTCAGATTCGAGATAACTGTTTCTCCAAATGGATGGAGATAGGCCTGAATTATTATTTTGTTTTCTTCAAGCTTGAGAGCTGAGAATATTTCAAATGGAATCAGAATATCCTCATTAAGCGTTTTGAGGATAATCCTGCTGTTCTTTAAAACAATCTTTTCCGGTAAAAACTTCAGAAACGGAATTTCCTTTTTTTTATCTTCAGATTTTAAGGGATTTAAAAATGAAAGCCCCAGGATATGAATACGGTTTTTTTTATCAAGGCTTGCTTGAAGGGTTAGTCCTGAAATTAACACCTTTTTCACTTCAATCCGTTCCAGAGATCTGATTTTATAATCAATGCTTACTGAATCAATGCCAAGGCTTTCTGATATCCTGATCTTTGAAATAAATGTATTGGAAACCCCGATATTCTGTATGGAAAAATCAAGACCGCTTGATTTTAAAAATTCAGGGATATTGTTTTGGATCCAGAATTCAAAAACAGAAGGGATATTGATAAAAACAAACAAAAAGAAGCTTAAGCCCCCTAAGAAAAAAAGAAAAAAGAAGCTGATATTTTTTTTAAATTGCATTTTTGATATTTACCGTCAGGTACATATCTCCTTTCAATCCTCCTGCAATGGATTTTCCCATCCCTTTCAATTTCAGCTTTGTTCCCTGTCTTACCCCGGGAGGAATTTTAACCTTGTACAAAGGTTTATAAAATCCCCATGGAATGGTGATCAGTTTATGAGCCCCGGTGATTGATTCGATAAAGGTAATATCAATGTTCCCGAAAAGATCAGAACTGCCGGCTTCAAATGAAGTCGCAATCATCTGGAGTTTGGGTGTGGTTTTTCTGGCTGTATATTGACTGATTTTCTTTTTCAGACCTGTTTTTGGAACCTTTGTGTTTAGTTTTACCATTAAAAAACCGGCGGCAAAGCCTCCGATATGGGCCCACCAGGCAATACCGGCACCTGCGCTGCTTTGGGCCGCATTTAAGACCTGCATAAAAAACCAGATCCCAAGAAAAATGAATGCCGGGATTTCCACAAACCAGGGAATGATAATAATAGGAATGAGCGTCAGTATTCTTGATTTTGGAAACAGCAGGAAATAAGCCCCCATGACACCGGCGATAGCACCACTGGCACCAATGGTCGGTACAGAGGATATCGGATTTAAAATAAAATGGAAAAAACCGGAAATCAAACCGCAGATAAGGTAAAAGCCAAGAAACCGGAAAGAACCGAAATGCTCTTCGACATTGTCTCCAAAAATATACAAGCTCCACATATTGCCGATAAAATGAAGAAACCCGCCATGCAGAAACATATATGAAAAAAGGGATATCAGTTGATTGGCCAGAGAAAAATGTCTCGACATTTCCTGGATGGTGTACTTTGACGGTACAAGCCCATAGGTATAAAAAAATGATTCATTATTAAATCCGACCTGAATCTGGAGTATAAAAACCAAAAGATTGATCACCATGAGAAAATAGGTTACGACAGGAACACTGTACGAAGGCTGGGTGTCTCGGATCGGTATCATTGAACCAGCCTTAAAATATGATCTTTTTCAAGCTCATGCTTGAATTGTTTTAGAATGGCCATGACGGCGTCTTCAATGGTGCAGTCATCCTCAATCCATGCGGCACAGTTTTGTAACAGCAGTTTATTCTCCGTATCAAACCCGACCCGGTGCCGGATATAATCAAGGAATATAAAATATAAGGTTGAAATATCTGCCTGTTCGGTCTTTGCAACAAACATCCGGGTCTTTAAGGGCATATCCCGGTATAAAATATCGATACAGGTCTTCATATCTTCCGGAAAATCTTCTTTAATCGGACCGGGAGGAAGGTATGCCCGGGTCAGGTTATCCTGGCGGGCATCGAGAAACAAAAGATAAAGCGTTACTTCAAGAACGGTTTTAACATCTGCATATATGTCTGGTAAAGAACTCTGTCTTGGACCTGCCACATTCAAAACCAGGATTTGATTTTCTATGATAAATGATTTCAACATCAAGGCAGCCTCAAATTCCTCAGAATGCGAAAGATCAATAAGGCAATCGGGCCTTCCTACAACTTTTGCAAATGTATGGGTAAATTTTGATCCGCCTGTAAGACCACCCCGCGAAATGATCGCTGTACCGTGGGAATCAATGACATTGAGTTTTGTTCTTTCCCTGTAATCCTCTGTCTGCGTTTCAGTGAGCCTGTATTTTCCTTTCAGGGGGCCGTCTTCCGCTCTTCTACCCTTGGGAACCCATCCGCCATGGTCAATATTGAATTTAATTGCAACATCAAGAGCGGCCCTGTCTGCTCCTGTCTGTCCACCAGAAATTATTTTTTTTATCATAAAAACCGTATCGCTTGTGTTTGAATTAATCCTTATCTATAATAGCAGCAAGAGGTATAAGTTCAATAATAATTTTTTTATAGATAAGAAACCCGTCTGCCTATGAATATCCTTTCCAGAACCGACTGCTTTAAGCTGATCAAGACCATGGATATGATGGATCATATTATTGATCATTCTGTTATGGTAACAAATGTCACTTTTTTTTTATGCCTTCAACTTAAAAAAAAAATTCCAAAGATCAATACGGAGCTGGCCACCTCAGCCGCCTTACTCCACGATATCACTAAAACCAGAAGCTTTCACACAAAAGAGAATCATCCTGAAACAGGGGGGAGCTTACTAACGGATATGGGATATCCTGAGGTTGGAAGCATTATTCGTCAGCACGTAATTCTGGATTCTTATATATCCGATTCCCCGGTTTCAGAGCAGGAGATTGTTAATTATTCAGATAAAAGAGTATTACATGACAGGGTGGTATCCCTGAATGAAAGACTTGAATATATTCGGCTGCGATATGGCAAAACCATTGAATTTCAAAACCGGGTCCGGATTATGGTCCAAAACACTCTGAACCTGGAAAATAAAATCTTTCTTCATCTTGACATCAAGCCGGATGAATTATCATCCAATGTTACAAATGAAATAAAAAGGATAGATTATCCTTAGCGTTAATTTACCACAAAGTATTGCACAATACTGAAAAGGTCGTTGATTTCAAATGGTTTTGCCAGGAATGCATTTGCTCCGGCCATTTTAGACTTAGTTTCATACTCCAAAACTCCAGACATAATGATAAAAATCTTATCCGGATATTTTTCCCTGAATTTTTTCATTAGCGCAAAACCGTCCATTTCCGGCATATCAACATCGGAAATAACAATATCAACTTCTCCGCCAGCATTGATATATTCCCAGGCAAGCCTCCCGTTGTCAAAAGATCTGACCTCACGATTGACACAATAAGCCAATGCCGTCACCGTAAGGTTTTTGATAAGTATATCATCATCAACAACCACTATTTTGACATTGTCAATTATGATCAAAGCTCCCTTTAAAATTATCAGGCGACTTTTAATACCTCATGGAACAGTTCAAGGTTTTTATTGGGAAACGCATATTCGGTGATGATTTCAATATTATCCATGACGGCTTCTCTTCTGTGGATACCCAAAGGATAATCCTCACTGATAATGGCTGAAGCCATAACACTCAAGAGTTTTACACGCTCCCGGAACAGGTGCGACGATGTCTTTAATCCAAGAAATGACAAATCCATATTTGAAATCAGTTTATGGACAGTATTAGCAGTATTCAATGCAGCCGTTTTTCTGGGTTCTCCGGTTGGATATCCTTTCAGCGATGCTTTGATCATGACAATCAGAAGATGAAGATACATCAGGAAGATCTCATCCTCATTCATTTCACGAATTTTTTCATTTACGGATCCGAATCGTTTCATCTACAATTTCTTTTTTAAGGTCAATCCCCATAAAACGGTTTATCACTCATACCATATACGCTGAATATATCAACTGTTTTATTAATTGTTATTTTTAAAAGACCATTAGGGATTCAATTATGCTGATGAGCCCGTCAGTTCGTTGTTTCAAGGATAAAACAACGGCTTTCTGATTATTTTTTTCCGATTGTTGAAGAGTAAATAATTGATCTATTTTTGTATTCAAAATATGGTAAAGTTTGAAACGCTGATTCGCCTTCTCCCTGAAATCCCGTGTCATCGCATCGATGAGGGGCAAAAAATAATAAATTTTCAAATCAGCCCCGTATTGTTCAAATTGTTTTCTAAAAATTTTTTGGTTTGCAATTTTAATTTTCCAGGCTGCCTTTTTCAGGGCCGGATTAAAGGAAAACCCCGATCTTTTATCAAAAATGGCGGATAAAAACTGGGAAAGGGTTTTTAAACCAAAGTCTGTCATAGCTCTTGTTCTTATTTGGGATGTATACTGGGCCTCAAATACTTTGGCCGGCAATTGGAGTCCCAGAATTTTTTTAATTTCATCCATATCTGCAACATCAAGCATCACCTTTCTCTGACTCTCCTTTAAAATCAAATCTTTCAGGTCTGAATAATGATCTGAAGGGAAAAAATTTATTTGATAAGCTTCAAATAAAGATTGAAAAAAGGATTTAATCTTTTCTTCCTGCAATTGAGCAAATTTTTTCAATAAAGGGGTTACAGCCTCAAGAACGTATAAATCCACCCTTCTCTGAAATTCCTTAAATATAAAGAACAACGCCTCGTTAAATCCTGTCGGCCTTTCCTGAAATGGATGGGATTCAATATCAATGGAAAGCACTTGGACATATTCAAAGATGTCGCTTAAGACAGAACTCTTATCCTGAAAAAACATCTCACGGATATGGCTATCGATTTCTTTTTTTATCCCATGGACTGCTTTTTCAAGGGAATCGGTGATAATGGCCTCGATGCGGGATGCATTGCGATAAAAATCAGAAACTGCCTCTTTAGCAGTTTTTTCCTTTTCTTTATCTGAGGAAAGAAGATCAAGAAAAATCTGAATCCGAAAATTCAAATCTTTCAAAAGAATCTGCAGTCGTTTAACATAATTGGAAATCAGGAGCTGATGACGGTCTTTTTCGATCTTCTGTTTCAAACAGGTAGTAAATTCCTTGGTTCTCAGATCGCAGTACTGAATCATTTCCTCTTCTTTTTGCCAGGATTCATACCGGGATAAATCTTTTTTTGAGATTTTTGATGGGATCTTAGAAAAATGGTTATATAAAAGAGAAAAAGAATACAGCTCCGGGTTAATTTCCAGCATTGACAGATCTTCACGGATGCCGGCCTCAACTTTTAACAAATCTTCAAGGGTTTCATGCTCAGTCAGATCACAATTGTTGATAAAAACAATATTGTCCGATAATCCCAGATTTTGTATCCGTTTTAAGAACACGATATCGGATTCTCGTAATCCCATCCTAGAGCTGATACAATAAATCATAAAATTAGAGAATTCAAGGTAAGCCAATATCCTTGAAAGCTGGGAAGGGTCGGTTGAATCGGCACCCTGGCAGTCGGCTATTTCAATATAGGGAGATAAGTTCTTTGCAGGCACAAAAAGACAAACATCCCTGATATAAAATGCCTTATCAGGATCACCGGTATACTCTTTATGTTTTTCAAATCCCTGTGATTCAAGACAGATGACGGTTTCATCGGTCTTGACCAGATCTTTTACAGCATCAAATCCTTGAAGGGCATGCCTGATGGAATGGATTTCGGAAAGGATGGCCTCTTTTTCCGTCGGTAAGGCCTTGATCATCTCCTGGTATGCTTTGTGAAGAATTTCTCTGTCATTTTTACGCCGGATATCAAAATCTTCTGAAAGCCCTTTTCCAAAAGCATGAGCCGAACCCGGCAGAATCATTTTGCGCAACCGGGCATTGATTTCATCCCAGGATCTTAAATATATATGGGCCTTATTCTTTTTTCCTTTTTGTATCCTTGTGGTAATTGAGGTGACAACCCCGGCTCCCCTTTTTACAAGTTCTTTGCCCAGGGTTGAATTCACAAACGTACTTTTTCCGGATTTAATAACACCGACGACCGCTATCTTTAATTTATCCGAATGGATATATTCCGGCATTTTCTCAAAGAAAGGCGTGTATTGCGCAGAAGGTTCAAGCAGGCCGGGAATATCTTTTGCCGTCTCAAAAACTGCAACAGCTTTCTTTAGGATTTCATCAATGGAATTTTGCGTCTTAAGGGTTGTCATCACACCGGCAGGATTAAATGATCATATCATCATCAATGCTTTTTCATATCTTAATTCAGTACTTGTAGAAAAAATGATTTCTCTTGCAATAGGACAGGTCAGCCAGGCAGAATCTTCCAGTTCATTATCCAGTTGCATGGGCCCCCAACCGGCACACCCCAACAGGATCATATAAGACTCAGGACCTTTTTGAACGGCAATAGCCTCAAGGATATCCCGTGAATTGCTTAATGCCAGCCAATCAGCCACATTAATGCTTTCATTCCAGTCAAAGGGTGGCCCGTGAAGGACGAAAACCCCGCTGGGTTGGACCGGGCCGCCCTGGTAAATTTCAATTTTATCAACAATCGGGTCACATTGAATCTTCAAATCCTCAAACAATTCCCTTCCCGTCAGAAGCGGATGTATTTTATTTACTATAAATCCAAGAGCACCGGATTCATTGTGTTCACAGATACATGTAATGGTCTGGGCAAAATTTGGATCAGGAAGCCCGGGGATGGCAAGGAGAAATTTTCCCTTCATGCTTTGTGAGATTTCATCATTCATGGACCAGCTCCGTAATAGTTTTTGAGTAAAGATTTTCCGGCATTTTATATATCATGAAGGCCCAGTTTGAAATATTTTAACCTGATTTGCAACAGTTTTGTCGTTAAATTCAATTCTATTCTTTTCTCCCATAGACATCATCTAACCTGACAATATCATCTTCCCCAAGATAGGAACCTGTCTGAACTTCAATCAGTTCCAGCGGAATTTTCCCCGGATTCTCCAGCCGATGCAAGGTCCCCAGGGGAATATAGGTGGATTGATCTTCTTTGAGAAGGATCTCCTCGTTTCCCCTAGTGATGACGGCTGTGCCGGATACCACGGTCCAGTGTTCAGCCCGGTGAAAATGCTTTTGAAGTGATAGTTTGGCTCCGGGTTTAACCGTAATCCGTTTAACCTGGAATCTTTGTTCAATATCCATGGTTTCATAGCTGCCCCATGGCCTGTAAACCTTTCTGTGGGTAACGGATTCGTTTCTCCCCTGATTCTTGAGTTTCAGGACAATCTTTTTGACATCTTGAACCCTGTCGCGCGGACACACCAGGATTGCATCTTTGGTTTCCACAATAACAAATTTATCAATACCCACTGCCGTGACAAGACTGCTTTCAGAAGAGACATAGGAGTCTTTCACATCATGGAGCAATACATCTCCCCTGATGACGTTCCGGTTTTCATCCTTGCTGCCGGTCTGCCAAAGGGCATCAAATGATCCAAGATCATTCCACCCTCCGTTAAAAGGAATCACAACCCCGTTTAATGTTTTTTCCATAACTGAATAATCTATTGAATCCGAAGGAATGCGGCTAAAGACGTCTTTGTCAAGTCTTAAAAAATCAAGATCCTGTGAACCGGTTGAAATTGCCTCCCTGCAAAGCTTTATAAAGGTTGGAGCATATTTTTCAAACTCCTTGATAATTGCCGATGCTTTGAACATGAACATTCCGGAATTCCAGCAATATGAGCCTGAAGCAATATATTTTTTTGCTGTTTCAAAATCCGGTTTTTCAACAAATGCGTCGATCCTGCATGCCCCGCTCAAAGTTTCCAGCAGGTCGCCTTTTCTAATATAGCCATAACCGGTTTCAGGTGAATCCGGCACAATACCGAAAGTAATCAGCTTATCCTTTTGGGCACATTCATAGCCTGCCTTTATAACGCAATGAAATTCCGGAATATTTCCAATGACATGATCAGCCGGCAATATCAGCAGTATGGGATCATTTTTTAGCTCCATAGACTTTAATGCGGCAATGGCAACAGCAGGGGCTGTATTTTTCCCAACAGGTTCAAGAACAATGGCCTCAGGTTGAATCGTGATCTGCCTCAATTGTTCAGCCGTCATAAACCTGTGGGCTTCATTGCAGACTATAATGGGCGAATTGATCTCTTCAATGCCTTCAAGTCTTAAGATAGTATTCTGCAGCATCGTATGGGTATTATCAATATTAATGAGCTGTTTTGGAAACAAGTCCCTGGACAAAGGCCAAAGCCTTGTCCCTGATCCTCCTGCAAGAATTACTGGAACGATCATAAGATTCTCCTACGCTTTTGGTTTTTCTGCTGTAAATATATTAATACTCAAACCCTGATTTACGGGAAATGAATCAGTTTTTTTAAGAAGAAAGCCTGTTTCCGTCAGCCATGTTTTAATCTGTTCCTTTTCAAATCCAGACCATGCCCCGCCCATGAGTTCCCGGATTTTTACCTGATCATGAATATCAAAATCCGACAAGATGAATATCCCACCGGGTTTAAGAATCCTATAGGCTTCCTGAAGCGGCAATTCAGGCTGCGAGATATGATGCAGGACCATATTCATAATTACCGTATGGATCTCTTTATTTCTCATGGGAAGGTGTTCAAGCTCCCCCAGCCTTAATTCCGTATTTTCCTTTCCCAGAAGCCTTAACCTGGCCTGTTCAAGCATCTCAGAAGAGCTGTCGATACCGATAATTTTGAATCGGGTTTGCCCTGACAGTTTTTCAATCAATTCTCCTGTTCCACACCCCAGATCCGAAATGCTTCCTTGAAAAGAAATGATTTCTAAAACTTTAGAATTGATATCAAAATTTCCAAATACCTGCTTTTTCAACTGGTCCCAATGGGGCGCTACAGTCTTGAAAAAGCGCCTGGTCATATTCTGTCGTATTTTTATCATTTCACCGGCTTTTATGAGATCCTTTCTGATTTCTCCCATTTCCGAACTATTGTCTGCCAGGACGATAAATGCATTGATAAAATCATTTCTTGAAGCAGAATAATACATAAAACTGCCATCTCTTCTTGAGGATAACAGCCCGGATTCAAGCAGTATTTTCAAATGTCTTGACACCCCGGACTGAATCATTTCAACGACCTGAACGATTTCATTTACATTGAGTTCATACCGGCGCAATACATATAAAAGCCGAAGACGGGTTTTATCGGATAACGCCTTAAAACATTTGATCAGTTCCATTTTCAAACGATATTTAAAACTCCTGCTGCAATATGATTTCCTGCCTGAACCCAGGAACCGGGATACCGTTATCAAATGCCATGAAAAAAGAGGACTGTGAAAAATAGCATAATTTCATATCAATCTCCTTTGTGCTGAATGTTAAAACTTCTTTTATCATAATCCTGAAAAATCTCAAGCAAAGACCTTCAAATCATCTGAAACAATATTCTTCATAACTGTCTCATCAATAGAGACGGTTGTGCCTTAATAAATGCCTCATATTCCCTTTCTTATAAATTGTTATCATGCATATTTTAGTTATTTTCTATTGTTATATCAACATATTAGATTAAATTATAAACTTCGATTTGAATCCGGCACGGATTTTGAAATGATATTAATTAGGAATAAAAAGGTCGTTGTTATGAATACTGCTCGGAAATATTTTACCCGTAACCCTAAAGCTTAAAAGGAGCAACTATAAATATGGTGAGTCTGTCCGGCCAACCGGAGTACAGGTGAAAAATCCATGAAATCTACAAGAGATGGGTTAGAGGATTTTTTTAAATAATAACAATTCATTCTGCCTTCTGGAGAAGGACCGGTAAAATATCTTTCCGGTCCTTCTCTTTTTTTTATTTTACGGTTATTACAGGGCAGTGTGCATCAAGGATAACAGCCTGGGCTGTTGATCCGAAAATTAATTTTCCAACTTTTGAGCGGCTTCGAACGCCGATCAAAATTTCATCAATTTTATTTTCTTTTGCAAATTTCACAATATCCTCACCTGGCTCAAATCCCCTGATCAGGAGATGTGTTTCAGTCTTTACACCCAGATTATCAAAATAGGCTTTTGCCTTCTCAAGGTTTTTTTCTGCATCGATGATTTCCTGTTGTTCGGTTTTATCTCCACCGATCAATGATGTTACAACCAAAATATTAGCATCAAAGGCTTTGGCATGCATAACTGCAATATCCATCAAATCCTTGCCCACATTGGTTCCCTTGTATCCTACCAGAATCTTCATCAATCACCCCCGTTTTTTTGTTAAAATCAGAGTTATATGTACTTCGACAATTTGATTTCTTAGCATTTTTTTAAATGTTTTGGTATGAAAAACAAAAAGGTCTTGAAAATATTTTCAAGACCCTTGATTTCATTTTGGAGGCGGCTTCCAGATTTGAACTGGAGAATAACGGCTT
>Ga0156388_1011_pt1 | contig 21066 bp, 17 predicted proteins | sample RifOxyA3_FD_108032 | JGI IMG/M metagenome (GOLD analysis project Ga0156388, IMG submission 108032) | Desulfobacterales bacterium RIFOXYA12_FULL_46_15
ATGACTTTGTTTACAAAGCATCCAGAGGGACTGTGACCCATTATAATTTCTACTCCATGGTTCATTCTCCCATGACCACCTGCGGCTGCTGCGAATGTATCGCTGCCATGCTGCCGGCCTGCAATGGTGTGATGACGGTTGGCCGTGACTATTCCGGTGATACCCCCTGCGGTATGAAATTTACGACTCTCGCCGGTGTTATGGGCGGCGGCGCATCCTCTCCCGGATTTGTGGGCCATTCCAAATACAATATCACCCAGGGTAAATTCCTTCTGGGTGACGGTGGTTTATTAAGAATGGTCTGGATGCCAAAGCAGTTGAAGGAAGAATTGAAAGACAGGATCGTCGCCCGTGGAAAAGCCATGGGGATTCCGGATCTGTTCGACAAGATCGCCGATGAAACCGTTGGAATCACCGAAGAAGAAATTCTTCCCTTCCTCCAGGAAAAAGGTCATCCGGCGCTTTCAATGGAGCCCTTAGTCGGCTAATTAGGATCGGATAATAATTCAACAAAAAGGCCCGGTTGCCGATCACACCAGATTTGAGGCTGCCGGGCCTCTACCATAAGGTTTTTTAAAAACTTAAGGAGAAAAAAATGGCATTAACCGGTATACAGATATTCAAACTCCTACCCAAAACAAATTGTAAGGAGTGCGGGGTCCCAACCTGCCTTGCTTTTGCAATGAATCTTGCATCGGGTAAGGCTGAGCTGGACAGTTGCCCCTATGTTTCCGAAGAAGCTAAAGCGCAACTGGCTGAAGCCTCCGCTCCCCCCATCCGCCCTGTCAAACTGGGAAAAGGCGTTCGCCAGACCACGACAGGCGGAGAAACCGTTCTTTACAGACATGAAAAAACATTTTTTAACCCGACTCTTCTTGCTGCAACGGTCTCATCCGACATTGATGCTGCAAAACTGGATAAAACCCTGAAAATTTATAATGCTTTCCAGTATGAAAGGGTCGGCTTAAACCTGAGACCCGAGCTTCTGGTGGTAAAAGATGCCGGAAACGGTGCAGCAGCATTTGCAGCCGTTGCAGGTAAAATTGCCAAAGAATCCGAGTTTAACCTGGTTCTCATGACAGAAAACATCGATGTCATGAAAGCCGGTGTTGAAGCCGCCGGATTCAAACGCCCATTGCTTTATGCGGCAACAGCCGGCAATGTGGATGCCCTTGGCGCCCTTGCAAAGGAAAAAGACCTGCCCCTGGCAGTGAAAGCAGACTCTGTGGATGCCCTCATCCCGCTGACAACTAAACTGACCGGAATGGGTCTTAAAGACCTGGTCATTGATCCGGGTTCAAGGGAAATCAAACAGGCCCTTGAAGATCAGGTAGGCATCCGCCGTGCAGCACTCAAAGCCGGTAACAAGGCTCTGGGGTTCCCGACCATCACCTTCCCCTGTGAGATGGCTTCCAATCTTGATATGGAAACCCTCATTGCCGGCATGTTTGTGGCTAAATACGGCGGAATTGTGGTCATGTCCGACTTCAGCACGGAATCTCTCTTCCCTCTGCTTCTTGAACGGTTGAACATCTATACAGATCCCCAGAGACCCATGACGGTTACCGAAGGTATTTTCGAGATCAATAACCCCAATGAAAACTCACCGGTTCTGGTCACCACAAACTTTGCATTGACCTATTTTATCGTTTCTGGTGAAATTGAAGCCAGCAAGGTTCCAGCCTGGCTTTTGATCAAAGACTCAGAAGGCCTTTCCGTCATGACAGCCTGGGCCGCCGGTAAATTCGGCGGTGATGACGTCGGCGCCTTTGTAAAAAAGAGCGGCATCATGGATAAGGTGAAACACAAAGAACTCATCATTCCAGGTTATGCAGCAGCCATTGCCGGCGATGTTGAAGAAGAGCTTCCGGGCTGGACCATTACGGTCGGACCCAGGGAAGCTGCTCACATTCCAGCATTCCTGAAATCGAAATAAGATTTAAAGCCGGGACAGATGCTTTTGTCCCGGCAAAAAAAAGAAACATATAAAATAAAAGGAAGATACCATGATACTATTTGGTGAAAGTCTGAACGTCATTTCCAGGGTGATCGGAAAAGAATTCAAAGAGCCGGATCCAGCCAAACGTAATCCAAAATCCATCCAGGAAGAAGTCCTTAGACAAAAAGAACTGGGCATGGATTACATTGACATCAACCTTGGTCCGGCAAAAAAATTCGGTACGGAATTAATGCCCTGGGTTATCAATGTTGTTCAGGAAGCTGTTCCGGATATGCCCCTGCTTCTGGATACATCAAATATCGACGCCATCGAAGCCGGGCTTAAAATTATAAAACCCGCATCTAAACCGCATATCATCAATTCCATCATGGCAAGACCGGAAAGATATGAAAGAATGGTTCCCCTTGCCGCACAGTATGATGCCGACTTTGTTGCCCTGATGTGGGGACCCGAAGGTCTGCCCCGTGATGAGAATGAAAGAGCGGCACTGGCTGTTGAATTGATTTATTTTGCCAATGAAGCCGGAATCGCCAATGAAAGAATCTGGGTAGACGGTATTGTTACCCCGGTGAATATTCAGCAGCAGCAGCTCATGAGCCTGATGAATTTCCAGATGATGCTGGAAGAAATCGCTCCAGGCGCCAAATCCACCTGCGGTCTTTCCAATATTTCCAATGGTCCTCCGGAACATCTTCGCGGTATCCTGAACCAGACTTATATGGTGATGCTTGAAAAATACGGCATGAAAGCCGTTATTTCAGATCCGCTTGACAAACAGTTGACTGCCATTGCCAAAGGCAAACGTCAGGACATTGTAGATCTCGTCTGGGGCATGATGGACGGCAACGATCCCAATATTCCAAGCCTCAGCAAAGAATTGCAGGATTATGCAAAAACCTATAAAGTCATCATGGGTGAAACACTGTATTCAGATTCATGGCTGGAAATCTGATCCTGATATAATTTAGCAATTTTCAGGTATTATACGTTATAATAAGCCCCCGGACTTTTTCTTGGCCGGGGGCTTATTATTTTCAGTGTCGATTTTTTTCTTTCTTTTATAAAAAACAATCTTATATTGGTTCAAAGCTAATTTCTGAGGAGGATTGTGCAAATTGAACGATCAGATAAAAGACACCTGGTATTATATCATCATCCAGAACCCGGAAGCATCCGGAGAACAGTTTGTAGGATATACAGACAAAAAAACGGGAGCCACCTTCATTCCTGCCTTTAAAACAAAAGAAACGGCACAGCAGTGTTTTCTTGTCATGCCCAAAGACATCGTGAATAACAAATATGAGGCCCAGGCCATAATCGATGAAGACCTTCTGACTCTGGCCCGGAAGAACGGGTATGATATTTTACTGATGGATGAAAACGGACGGGTCCTGGAAAAAATATCTTGATACCAAGGCTGATAATTTGAATATTTAACATACAGGAGTCCTATTTTGAGTTTAAAAATTGCAGTCGGCGGTAAAGGCGGGGTTGGAAAAACCACTTTTACATCCCTTATTGCCCGCGCCATTGCTGCCCTGAACAAAGATAGAAAAGTCATCGCCATTGATGCCGACCCGGTTGCCAATCTAGCCGCAGGCCTCGGTATTGATGAATCAAAACCCATCACCCCGGTATCTGAGCTTTCCCAGTTGATTTATGAAAGGACCGGCGCAAAACCCGGCACCGTGGGAGGATTTTTCACCTTGAATCCCAAGGTGGATGATATTCCGGACCGGTTTTCCATTGAAAAAGACGGGGTAAAGCTCCTTGTCATGGGAACCGTTAAAAAAGGCGGTTCAGGGTGTATCTGCCCGGAAGCCACCATGCTGAAGGCCCTGATGAACCACCTGGTCCTGGCCAGAAATGAAGTCGTGGTCATGGACATGGAAGCCGGGATCGAGCATCTGGGAAGAGCTACGTCAGGCTCTGTGGATGCCTTGATCGTGGTGGTCAATCCGGGGCAGAGAAGCCGCCTTGCCGCAGATAAAATCAGGCAGCTCGGCCGGGATATCGGGATAAAGAATATAGTGGTGGTGGGCAACAGAATAAAATCCGATGCAGATAAGGATATGATCCGGGAAAGCATGCCGGATTACACGATTCTAGGGTTTATCCCGGAAATGGATGAGATTGTGACGGCGGACAGAAACGGGAAACGCCCCTTTGATGATATCACCCGGATTCCGGAAGAGCTGAAAGAAATTACAAAAAAACTGCTGGCTCTGTCCAGATAGCCTTGCGGGACCTCTCACATACTAATTCGGAAAATCTGTGCTTTATGGTTAATCGGCATTAAAAGCGGCAATGGCTGTATCAAGCATCCTGTTTGAATACCCCCATTCATTGTCAAACCAGGCCTGGACTTTGACAAGCCTTTTCCGGCTCACCCGGGTCTGGTGAAGATCGATGACAGAGGATCGCGGGTCATGATTGAAATCACAGGATACCAGGTATTCGTCTGTGACACCGAGAATGTCCTTTAATTCATTTAAAGATGCCTGCTTAAGAATTTTATTCACCATTCCAACATCTGTGTCTGTTTGTACAACCAGTGCAATATCCATAATCGACACATTGGTAGTAGGAACCCGGATGGCCAAGGTTTCAAACCTGCCGGTCATGGACGGCAGGATCTTTGAAATTCCTTTTTCAAGGGCGGTTTTCACAGGAATAATGGATTGAAGGGCTGACCGGGTCTTTCTTAAATCCGGATTATAAGCATCAATGACCGGCTGGTCATGCATGGCTGAATGAATGGTGGTGATGGACCCGCTTTCAATTCCCAATGCCTGATTGAGGACATGAATGACCGGAATCACGCAGTTGGTGGTGCAGGATGCGTTTGAAATAATGGTGTGCTCCTTTTTGAGCATCTTATGATTCACGCCATAGACAATGGTGGCATCCATTTCATCCACAGCCGGTTGTGAATAGATCACCTTTTTTGCCCCGGACAGAAGATGAAGCTCTGCCGATTCTCTGTTATTATAGATTCCTGTGCAATCAAGGACCACATCGATTTTCAAATCCTTCCAGGGAAGATTGACTATATTTTTTTCCTGAAATAATCTGATGGCATCCGTGCCGATAATCAAGGCTGAATTTTCATTTTTCACTTCAAAGGGGAACCGGCCATGGGTGGAATCATATTTTGTCAGGTGAAAGACCGCTTTTGGATCTGCGGTTTCATTGACGGCAACAAGCCTGATCCTGTCATAAAACTGTTTTGATTCATATAAGGCCCTGACCACGCATCTGCCGATCCTGCCATATCCGTTGATTGCAATATTGATTTTCATTTTCTTATTCATTCCAACCTGGTCACGCAAACCCGAGTCATTTTCCAGCCTGGATTGAGGTTCTGGCGGATGGAAAATTGCAGCATCATAATGTCCTTATTTATGTGCATAAAATATGCGCATCATAATGATAAGTCAATCTGACTTGGCAAAAAAAATCCATATCTTTGCTTAACAATATAAAAAGGAAATAATTTTTTTTATCCAAACCCTAAGATAACTGGAACCATTTTTGCAATGCTCAGGCAGGGGGTTTGTTTCAGGCCCCCTGCCGATTGTAAAATCATAAATCCAATATTTCATGTAAAACAACAGGGTATGAGCTATCATGAATTTAAAACAAAACAAACAGACAGACCTTAAAACCGCCATCAGCACTTATGTTAAACCAGGCTGCCATCTGTCCATCGGGGGGTTTACCATCAACCGGAACCCTATGGCTGCCGTATATGAAATCATCCGGCAGAAAATCAAAGGGCTTCATCTTTATGCCCATTCCAATGGCCAAGGGGTTGATGAATTGATTGGGGGTCATTGCATTGCCTCCCTGGAGATTGCATATGCCGGAAGCGGGAAATTTGCTTCCACCTGTATCAGATTTAAAAAGGCGGTTCAGGAAAAACAGATCCTGGTTGAAGACTATTCCAATTATCAGATGACTTTGAGGTTTCTGGCAGGCGCCATGGGGATTCCCTTCCTTCCCACACGGTCGTCCCTGGGGAGTGATATCATCCGTCAATGGGGTTTTTCTTCTGAGATGAGAAAAGCCACTCCGGGTTTGCCCGATGATAAGCTCAAGGTCATGGATAATCCGTTCAAAGACTGGTGTGACACTCAAAAGGTGGTGGTGGTTCCTGCCATCAACCCGGATGTGACCCTCATCCATGTGCAGCAGGCTGACCTAAGGGGCAATTGCCGGATTCAGGGGCTTACCTTTGCTGATGTGGAACAGGCCAAGGCTGCAAAACATCTGATCATCACCTGTGAAGAGATCTGTGAGGACGATGTGCTGAAGACTGATTCAGACCGCAACCAGATTCCGTTCATCCATGCGGATGCTGTAATCCATATCCCTTTCGGTGCCTATCCCACGGCCTGTTATCGGTATTATGACTATGATCCCCGCTATCTTAAAGATTATGCAGCCATGGCAAACAATGATAAAGCCCATGGGGATTATCTTGAGACATTCATCCACGGGTTGGATGACCACCAGGGGCTTTTGGAACTTGTGGGCCAAGAGCGCCTTAAAACCATACAGGCAGACCCTGAAACCGGCTATGCATCCAATCTGGACAGGCGATAAAGGAGGATGATAATGGATTATACATTAAAAGAAATGATGACCATCATTGCAGCCAGAGAAATCAGAAATGATGATATTGTCTTTTGCGGAACCGGGATTTCCATGCTGGCTGCCATGGCTGCAAAAAATATCAATGCCCCTGAAAGTGTGATTTTTTTTGAAACCGGAGCCCTTGATTCCCGGTTGGAAGAACTTCCCCTGGCTGTGGGAGATTCAAGAGTCATGTATAAGACTTCAGCAAACGGCGGATTACTGGATTCCTTTGCTGCCATGCAGAATCCCGTCACAGGCCGGCATGTCATAGGTATCCTGGGTGCTGCCCAGATCGATAAATTCGGCAACCTCAATTCCACGGTGATCGGTGATTATCACAGTCCGGAAATCCGGTTTTCAGGCAGTGGCGGCGGGTGTGACGTGGCATCGTTTGTTCCCCGCTCCATCATTTTCATGCAGCATGAAAAACGCAAATTTGTAAACCGTCTTGATTATCTGACCAGCCCCGGGTATATAGACGGGAAAGGGGGCAGGAAAAAAGCAGGGCTCCCGGACGGGGGACCCATAATGGTCATCACCAACCTCGCTGTGATGCGGTTTGACGAGACAACAAAGGAAATGTATCTTTCCGGGGTCTATCCGGGTATCACCCCTGAAAGGGTCCTCATGAACATGGAAATCGAGGTGGATATATCCAGGGTCAAAGAAGAGATCCCCCCATCGGAAAAAGAACTGAGGTTGCTCAGGGAAAAATGTGACCATCAGCGGTTGATCCTGTAGCAGGCATAACAATGTGAGGATTCAATATGTTACCGGAATCCGGTCTTTTTTCACAAAATGAGCCAGGGCAGAGCCGGTCGGACAAACCGGACTGGAACCAGTTCAGCAAAGCCCTGCTGAATGCCTCGCCCAGCGGGATAGCGGTTCTTGATACAGACCTGAAGGTCATTATTTCCAACAAGAACGCCCAGAACGGGCTGAAACTCTTTCCAGGCTCCTTGCTTTGTGCTACCCTGCCAGCCCTGGAAGAACCGGCTAAGGCTGTTCTTGCGACAGGTCAGGCCGCCCTGGATGAGATAGTCGTAAAACAAAACGACCTCAGCTATTCCGTGATGATCAACCCTGTCATCCATATGGAAAAGATCCTGGGGCTCCTGTGTCTGGCCCAGGATGTCACGGCCATGGAAACTGTAACCAGCCGGATGAAATCATTCCAGGAGCTTTCCATAGAGCTTGACACCATCATTGATTCCAGCAACGACGGCCTGTGGATCTGTGACGGCAACGGAACCGTCCTCCGCATCAACCCGGCATCCGAGCGCCTGACAGATGTCCGTTCCCGGGACATGGTGGGAAAAAATATGCAGGATATGGTAGACGAGGGGTTGATTGATCAGTCCGTTACCCTGGAGGTTCTGAAAACTAGGAAGAAAGCTAGTCTGATACAGAAAACACGCTCCGGGAAACAGCTTTTCCTGACTGGTACTCCGGTGTTTGACCCTGGCGGCAAGCTCTTCAGAGTGGTGGTCAACGAGAGGGATATAACGGAAATAACCGAACTGCAAAGGGCCCTGGATGAAAAAGCAGCCCTGAATGCCCAGTACAGGCAGGATCTTCTGGAAATGCAGATTGAAGAGACGCGATCCATGAAGATCATTGCAAAAAACCCTGAGTTCATCCGGATCATCCAACAGGCAATAAAACTGGGCAATGTTGACTCCACGGTCCTGGTCCTTGGCGAATCCGGCACAGGCAAGGGCATGATTGCGGATCTGATCCACAAATATTCCAACCGGAGCAATGAACCCATGATCAAGCTCAACTGCGGATCTATCCCTGAATCCCTTGTGGAAAGCGAGCTGTTCGGCTATGAAAAAGGGGCTTTTACCGGAGCCAGGACCTCGGGCAAACCAGGTAAATTTGAAATGGCTGACAAAGGAGTTATTTTTCTTGATGAGATTGCAGAGCTACCCCTGGCCTCCCAGGTAAAGCTTTTGAGGTTTCTTGAAGACGGGAATCTCACCCGGGTCGGTGGAACCACCCATAAAAAAGTGGATGTCCGGATCATTGCCGCAACCAACCGGGACTTAAAAGAGATGATACAAAAAAAACTTTTCCGGAGTGATCTCTATTACCGCCTCAACGTCATTCCCATCCTCATGCCCCCTTTGCGGGATCGCAAGGAATGCATCCTGTCCATGCTCCATCATTTTATGGAACAGTTCTGCACCCGTTATCAAAAACCCATGGTGACTGTGTCAAGAGAGGCTTTGGATGCCCTTCTTTCCTATTCTTATCCAGGCAATGTCAGGGAATTGATCAATATCTGCGAGAGGCTGGTGGTTTTATCCAATGACGGCCACATCACCTTGAATGACCTGCCTGCATCAGTAAATGATTCAATCCGGGCAAAAACCCCGGAGGATCATGACATCAACCCTGGAAAGACCCTGCAGGAGATGATGGAAGCTCTTGAGAAACGAATTCTTGAAAAGACCTTACAGACCCACGGTACCCAGGCGCTGACGGCCCGGGCTCTGGGCCTGAATCAATCAACTGTAGGAAGAAAACTTAAAAAATACGGTCTTTACTGAGGGATACCATCCCGGGTCCAGCCGCGAAGCCGGTAATAGTCTTGGACCAGGTGTTCCACTTCAGGGCCGGTTATCCCCTGGCCCTTTTCCAGTTTGCCGGTCAAGAAACGCTTGGGAAGCCGGTCATCTTCCGGGGTAAGTCCCTGCCTGAGATTGAATTTCCTTGTGTTGTCCGTAATATGGGAAGCCACGGCCTGAAGTGCTTCCCTGGAAAGGTGCATGCCTGTGGTCAGCTCAAGGATATTGCCCAAAGCCTTCCAAGGGTAGAAATCCCGGTAAAACCGGCACAGGATCAGGGAATCAAACAGGGTGCACCTGTCCTCAAAGTCAATGAAAAGCTCAGCCTTATCTTCAATCTGTCCCGGATCAATCACTCCGCTGAGTTCAGGTTTGTAGAAAGTGCTGCGAAGATGGCAGGCCCCCCTGGGACTGACCGCATAGGCAAGCCCCATGCCTTTTAATACCCTGGGATCATAGCCTGCAGGTTCAAGACCTTTTACATGAACGGCCTGGTCTTCCATGCCGAGTTCTGCAGCAACAGCTTTTATGCCATCTGCCAGAAGCCCTCCTATCCCTTCGCGCCGGGCAATTTTATGGAGCAGGTCTGCAATCATCCCGGCATTTCCATAACTGAGATTATCAGAAATCCGGCCCTGGAGGGATGCCTCAATGGCAAAGGCACATAGATTTCCTGCACTCATGGTGTCCATACCCAGGCGGTCGCAGATATCGTTGAGCCATGCAATATCCTCAATGGAATCAATCATGCAGAGACCTCCAAAGGAATAAATGGTCTCGTATTCAGGTCCTTCGATTTTAAGCCCCTTATGTTTTCCGGCCTTGACAGTGGAAAGCTTGCCGCACCCCATGAAGCAGGTCATGCAGGATTTAGGGAGGACATCCATTTTTTCGTTCATGCTTTGGGCGTTTATCTTTTCCCAGTGGTCACAGCTGCCCTTTGACCAGTACCGGGTGGGAAAGGCCCCGGCTTTATTCAGGGCACCGACCATGACAGGGGTGCCCTCAGTTTTGTAAATCCGGGTTCCAGGGTGGTCTTTGAATTCATTGAATATGGCATTGCTATAATCCTTTACCCCGTCCGGATCATGAATTTCTCTTCTGCTTTGGCCGTGAAATACCAGGGCCTTGATTTTTTTGGAACCCAGAACAGCTCCCATCCCGGTACGCCCGGCCGAGCGCCAGTAATCATTTTCAACCACAGCGAATTTGACCCGGTTTTCCCCGGCAGGTCCGATGACCACGGCCCCGCACCCTTTCACCCCGCAGAGGGCCTTGACTTTATCCTCGGTTTCATAGGTCGCAAGGCCCCAGAGATCCCGGGCGTCGTGAAATATGACCCCCTGATCGGATATTTCAAGCCATACAGGAACCTTTGATGCGCCTTGGATCATGATCAGGTCATATCCTGCCCGGCTCATGGGGACAGCAACCTTTCCGCCTGAATAGGATTCGGCATAAAAACCCGTTAAAGGGGATTTGCTGAAGATGCCGTACCGGCAACTCCCATAAACCCTGGTGTCGGTGACCGGCCCAAGGGCAATGAGAAAGGGGTTATCCGGGGATAAAGGATCCACGCCGGGGGGAGTGTGCGCCAAAAGCAGATGGGTGGCAAGTCCTTTACCCCCGAGATTCTGTTTCAGCATAAGTTCGCTGATCGGCTGGATCGAGGTTTCCTGCCGGGTGACATCAATGATGATAATTTTTTGAAAAAATCCTTTCATGATCATTTCCTGTTCCAGTCTAATTTGTTTCAGGGCAGCCTTAAAAGCTGCCCTTTAAAAAGATATCAGGCCTTTACCGGGTCAGTTCCCTTAATCCGTCTTCAAGAATATTCAGGCCCTTGTCAAGCTGTTCGTCAGTGATAACCAAAGGCATCAGGGTCCGGATGACATTTCCGAAATTTCCGCAGGACAAAAGGATAAGACCTTTTTCATAGCAGAACCGGGTCAGTTTTTTTGCCTCTTCAGCCGCAGGCTCCTTGGTTTTTCGATCCCGAACCAGTTCAAGCCCGAGCATGGGTCCTTTTCCTCTGACATCCCCGATGATCTCATAGGTCTTCCAGAGTTCGGCAAACCGTTTTCCAAGGACTTCCCCAAGCTGTACTGAGCGTTCAAGCAGATTGTCTTCGAGCAGGATTTCAAGAACAGCCAGGGCAGCGCTGCAGGATACGGGGTTGCCGCCGTATGTCCCGCCAAGCCCGCCGATATGGGGAATATCCATTAAATCCTTTCGCCCGGTGATGGCACTGAGCGGCATGCCTCCGGCAAGGCTTTTTGCCTGGGTGATGATATCCGGTGCAATCTTCCAGTGCTCGATGGCCAAAAACTTACCTGTTCTGCCGGCCCCGGTCTGGACCTCATCAATGATCAGGAGAATACCATATTTTTTGCAGATATCCCTGAGTTTAGGAAAATATTCCAAAGGCGGAGTGACAAAACCGCCTTCCCCCTGGATCGGCTCCGCAATCACTGCGGCAGTGGATTCTGCCGCCACATGGCTGATGAAGAAATCTTCAAGATAATCGGCACAGTGGATATTGCATTGGGGATAATCAAGACCAAAGGGGCATCTATAACAATAGGGATAGGGTATGCGGTAGACCTCCGGAGCAAAGGGCCCGAACCCGTATTTATACGGCTTGACCTTGCTGGTTAGGGTCATGGTCAACAGGGTGCGGCCGTGGAAACCGTTCTCAAAACAGATGATCCCCGGGCGTTTGGTGGCATATCTGGCTATTTTAACCGCATTCTCAACCGCTTCCGCACCGCTGTTGGCAAACAGGGTCATTTTTTCAGAATCACCGGGTGCAAGTTCATTCAGCCTGGCCGCAAGGTTGATATAAGTATCATACATCCCCACATGAAAACAACTGTGGATCAGTTTTCCTGCCTGTGACTGAATGGCAGCCACAACCTTTGGATGGCAATGGCCGACATTATTTACGCCGATACCGCCGGCAAAATCAATGTATTCACGTCCGTCAACATCGGTCATCACCGCACCCGATGCATGGCTGATAATAGCCGATGTCATATTGGCAGGCCCCTGGGGAACATTTGTTTTTCTAAGCTCTAAATAATGGTCGGATGAATGGCTGGTCATGTTAGATCGTCTCCCTCTGCTTAAAAATTACTGGTGGTTTTAAATTATCTGTACACTGGTAAAGCCGGTTTCTCTGGATGGAAAGAGCAAAATCCATGCCATACTCAAAACAAGGCCCTTTCCCAAGTCCGGCTTCCTGGGTCTGGCCGGACTGTCAGCGTTATCACCCATGGACGTTTCTGATGGGTTTAACCGGCATATCCTTTTTGTATGCATCTCTGCATTTTTTATTCATTTTTGCATAAAATGGACAAGACCCTGGAAAAATAAGATACAATTACAACAGGTTATGCCCATGAAAGGAATAAATATGCAGGGAATAGCCGGATAAAGCCGAGGGATGATTATGCAATTTTGCATTTTTTTTATAAATTTTGGGCAGGCTTTGATGTTTTTCCCATGGATACCAAATCTGGCTCGTAATTTGCACTCTTAAATCCATGTAAGTGTGAGACAGGTTAAAACTATAACAGACAACAGCAAAGGAGATCAATTATGAAGCATCCGGCAGAATCAAAGACAATGATTACAGCAGTTGTTATGCTGCTGCTGGCAGTGGTTACAATCGTATTCCAGGGAAAAGCTCATGCAGACAAAACCTATAAATTCACCATGCAGAACATGTTTTCCTTGAACCATCCCATCAGTATTGCCGTAGAGAAGATGGGAAAGGATATAACGGCTGAATCCAAAGGCCGGATCAATATTCAGATTCTTCCTGCAGGTGCCCTTATGGGAGGGCCGAATATATTTGAAAGCGTGGGAATGGGCGCCATCAATATGGGAACGACCTGTTCCTGCTATCATGATGGTATCCTTCCCGTGGCTGCCACTGCTTTTGCCCTTCCCGGAGATCCCAGGGATGTGGAACAGATACGGGATTTTATCTACCAGGAGGAAGTATTGAAATTCTACCGGGATGCCTATAGCAGCGTCGATGTTTTTTATGGCGCACCCATGGTCATGGACGGATATACTATTGTTTCCAAAAAACCCATCCAAAGCTGGGATGATTTGAAAAAACTCAAGGTTCGCGCATCCGGAAGTATTGCCAAGACTCTTCAGAAAATGGAAATCCCCACGGTATTCATCCCCTTTTCGGAAATCTATGTCGCCCTTTCCCGGGGAACCATTGATGCTGAAATAAGCGGTAGCCATACAGAAAGTTTTCTGGCAGGGACCTATGAAGTTGCAAAATATCAGACCGTGCCGGATATTACCGGTGCACAGAACTGCGAACTCATTCTTAACCTCAAAAGCTGGAATGAGCTTCCCGATGATCTGAAACAGATATTTGAAAAAAACCTCAAAAGCTGTTCAGCTCATGTTGCAGAGCTGTTTGCCTCGGAAAACAAGGATATCAGGGCCAAGATGGAAGCCAAGGGCGCCCGGTATGTGGAAATGCCTAAAGAAGTGGTCAAAAAATGGACTACAACCGCGCTGCGCATGTGGGATGAAGAACTTGCAAAGGATCCCATGTCTGTCCGCTATATCGAACTTGTAAAAAAAGATCTAAAAACAAGAGGGTATGATTTATAACCGGAGAAGACCTTAAGACCCATCCATCTCCCCGGAATAATCAGGACCTTTGAACGAAAATCCTGTCTCCGGGGAGTCAAACCATTATAAAATCGGGAATAATAAATATGCAATCCTTGGAAAAATTCCTTAATCTCATTGAAAAGATAAATGTAAAAACAGGGCGGGCTTTTGCCTTTCTTATTTTTGCCTTCATGATCCTCATGGTTTATGAAGTAGTGGCCCGGTATTTTTTTAAAAGCCCCACCATATGGGTGCATGAATTATGCGGATTTATTTTTGCAGCCTATATTGCCCTGACAGGAGGCTGGGTTCTAAAGGAAAAGGGGCATGTTAGCGTTGATATCATTTACCAGAATTTTTCCCAAAAAGGAAAATGCCTGGCTGACATGGCTGTTTCGGTGATCGGCTTTTTCATGTTCGGTATCCTGTTCTGGCAGGGTTATAAATTCGCATGGCATGCCATAAAGACAGGCCAGCATTCACATACCCTTTTTGCGCCTCCCCTGTGGCCGGTGAAGATCATGATTCCCCTCGGGGCCTGGCTTTTCATCATTCAGCTTGCAGCCAATCTTTGCCGCAGTATTCTGGAGTATAGAAAACTTTCTTTAGAACCATTGTATGATCATACGAAAAGGAGTGAACAATGAACCCGGGATTGATTGTTGCCTTGATGTTTTTGGCCGTCGTGGTTTTGTTTGTCATCGGAACCCCGGTTGCATTCACCCTTGGAATTGTGGGCATCGGCACACTTCTTCTGGCAAACGGACCCCAGTTCCTGCTCATTTTGCCACCTTCAATTTTAGAAGTGATGACCAGTATCATTCTTCTGGCCATTCCGCTTTTCATATTTATCGGATGCATGCTTGAAAAATCGGGAATTGCAGATGAAATCTTTGATATGATTTATAAATGGCTGGGCCCTGTGCCCGGAGGGCTCGCCATAGGCACGGTATTTATCTGCGTGGTATTTGCCGCCATGGTCGGGGTGGTGGGTGCCGCCACGGTCACCATGGGGCTGATCGCTCTTCCGGCCATGCTCAAACGCAATTATAAATCCAGCCTTGCCGTGGGATGCATTTCAGGAGGAGGTGCATTGGGGTTTCTGATTCCACCCAGCGTTACCATGATCGTCTATGCCTCCTTATCCAACCTTTCCATTGGAAAAATGTTTCTGGGCGGGGTGATCCCCGGTCTGTTGCTGGCTTTTCTGTTTATCTTGTATATTTTTACCAGAAGTATTATCGATCCCACGCTTGCACCCCCGATTCCAAAGGAGGAGCGTGCAAGCTGGGGTGAAAAAATAACAGTGCTGAAAAACCTGTTCATGCCGTTCTTCCTGATATTTTCCATCATGGGGACCATATTTTCCGGAATGGCAACTCCGACGGAATCTGCAGCCGTTGGTGCATTTGTCTCTGTAATGATTGTTTTTTTTAGGGAAAAATCACTGGCCGACACTATGAAAGTAGTCAAACAGGCTGCTGAAAAATCAGCCCACCTGACCAGCATGGTGCTCTGGATCATTATCGGATGCCTGGCTTTTTCAGCCGTGGTCAATACCCTGGGGCTTCCGGGCATCATCAAGGACATGATCGATTCCATGGGATTGAACCCATGGGTTGTATTGATCGCCATGCAGATCAGTTTTTTTCTTCTGGGAATGGTCATGGACGATCTGCCCATCATCATGATTACCGTTCCCATTTATGTCCCCTTAATCACAATGATGGGGTTTGATCCCCTGTGGTTCGGGATCCTGTTTATTGTAAACATGCAGATGGCCTATCTGACTCCGCCATTCGGGTTTGTCCTGTTTTACATGAAGGGCGTGGTTCCACCCGAGATTTCCATGGGCCATATCTACCGGTCGGTATGGCCGTTTATCGGCCTTCAGGCTTTATGCCTCATCCTTTTGATGCTGTTTCCGGAGCTGATCCTGTGGTTGCCTTCCATTGTTAATCTGTAACAGCCGGGGTTCACCATAAAAAAAATATGACCATACCCCGGAATTTCCGGTTTACCGTGGACATTTTTTATTGTATTATAAAAATCCGGCATTTAGTTTAAAAATAATGTTGCCACCCTGCCATTGTTTTTGGATAGCCTTTGATTGCTATTGGATCAGTTCTTTTTTCATGACAGACTGAAAAATCCTAGAATTGATTGTTTTGTGTGAAGAGAATTTATTATTTATTTCAAAGGAGAAAAGGATGAAGCTCTATTTAGGTAATTTGTCATACGAGGTTACAGAAGACGATCTGCGGCAGGCGTTGGAACCCTTCGGCCAGGTTGAATCCGTCACCATTTTAAAAGACAGGGACAGCGGCCGGCCAAAAGGCTTCGGGTTTGCAGAAATGGCTTCCAAAGCAGAAGGCCAGGCGGCCATTGAAGGCCTCAACGGCAAAGAGCTGAAGGGTAGAGCATTGAATGTGAATGAAGCCCGTCCCCGTACGGAAAATAGTGGCGGCAGAGGCGGCTATGGCGGCGGAAGAAAAGACGGCTATGGCGGCGGAAGAAGCGGCGGCGGCGGCCGGAACGGGCAGAATTCAGGCAGGGGCGGCTACGGTGGTAGTGGTGGTGGTGGTGGTAGAGGCGGACAAGGCCGCGGAAGATAAAACTCCTGAACTCATAATATCGTATTAATACTCTTAGCCGGTTCTTAAAAAGTCTCATGCTTTATTAAGAACCGGTTTTGCTTATCACCTTCATACCTGGAACCGGCCAGGAAAAGCATTGGCTGATACAAACATTCTTTTGAAGGGTTTATTAACTGACGGCATTGTTGAACTTTGGGGTCTTTTATAACAATGAATATAAAAACGAATAATCCAGATCCAAGGCCTCTCAGTTGCAATCACTCCCTCACGGTGGAGCTTGAGAAAAAGGAAAGCATTTTTTCACATCAGATTAATAATTTTATTGAAAATGAAAAACCTGAAAAATTATTCAGATTTTTCACAGATAACAGTATGTACCGTTTCAATATTCCGCCTCAGTCGCTGGAGAAACTGGCTCATAACAATTTAGAATTAAAGGATATTGTTATTGATCCGATACGGGTTCTTTTATTTTCAAGTTATGGATTATTGGAGCAGGGCGAATGGACATCCTCCAGACCATCGGACGGAATCTGGGTACAGGCTGAGCTTCTGGCAAGGAATACACCCAAGGCATCTCCCATCTGTATCGATCCCAACATGTTTGAACTCGAAGAATTACAGACTTTCATCTATAGTCTGGGAAAATCAACTAAAAGAGTTATTGCAGGGTTTAGTGTTTTTCCCGAAATTCTTCATAATGAATCTGAATTAATAAGCAAAATCTATGAGGTTTTACCTGAAGCTGTTTTCATTGTAGGTGGTATCGGTGCTGAGTCACTGAAATATATACCGACAAAAAATAAAAAATGGGGTATTCAACATGCCTTGCCGATTACTTCAATCATCAGCGGGAATGCCATGTATGAACTCCATGGGATGGTAAATTATCTGTATGATAATCCATGCAGTTCACTTGATGCCATTGAAAAAGCGTTTTCAGAAATCCAGGATAAATGTTTGCTATACAATTCTGATAATAAAAATATCCCTGATGAAATTATTGAGGCCAAAATAACCGTAAAGAAATATTTTGTACCGCAATCATATAGGGATATCATTCATCCATACAGTTATAACCAATTGAATACAAAAGTATTAAACGGGAACGTAAAAGGCTCGGTAGATATTTTAAGCGATAACGGTTGTGACCAGGGATGCTATTATTGTGGCTCTCCCAAGTATTCTATTTTTTCAAACAAGGAGGATGAATTAAAGTATATCTTTAATGTTGGTAAAAACAAACCTATCATTTCATTCAATAATAATGATTTGGCAAATGACCCGCAAAAAATGATATGGCTTTGTGATCAGATGGTTAAAAAAGGAATGCTACAGGAAAAACATGGTAAAATGAGCATTTCCCAATACAATCCGGGCTTAATTGATGCCCTTGCCCGTGCAGGATTCAAACGGCTTGCACTGGGTGTTGAAAGTTTTGATTTTTCAGTACGGTGTAATCTAAGCAAACCAAATTTCAAAGATGAACATATTGACAAGAGTCTTGACCATATGCTGGATACCGGGATTATTCCTGAAATTAATTTAATTCTTTTTTCTCATGCCGAAAATTTTGAATCATTGAAAACAACCGTTGCCAAATCTTTATACTGGCAGAAAAAAGGTGCGTTGCTATTTACGACCTGCGGCCTTTATTCCATCCCCAACAGCATGGGTGTTTTTAAATTATTAAAAGAGAGGAAAATTGATATTCTGGAAAAACAGATGATATTCCTGGAAATCCATTACCCTGGAATGAAAGATACAATACTTTTTCCAAGGAGATGGAAAGCCCTGCCTGAAATTGAAAATTTAAGAGAATATACATTGAATAAAAGAGATGAATACATTGATATGTTTTCGAAAAAATTTAATCAGAAATTATGTATCTCCATTCAGGATTTTATTTCCATCTCGATCCTGGCAAATTATTTCAGGCTTGATCCTTTTTCAACAGACAGGAACTTAATTGAACAAGTGGATCATTATATAAGAAAAATGTTAAAGGAAGAATATATTCACATTTGAAGATGATGATGAATAAAGGAAAATTCATAAATTATTATGAGAGAACCGCAGCATTTTTTGATACATTACAGGATTGCATAAAATCCTCTTTTAACCATCCATATATGCCGGTATTTAATTATCTTGGAAACGGCCTTCAGTTAAATGGGAAAATACAATTAAATGCATTTAAGGATAAGGCTTTAAAAATAATTGATAAATTTAATATAAACCCCGATATTTCTTATCCGTCACATCAGGACCAATATTATGTATCCTTTTCAAAGCCTTTTGAATTCATCAGTGTCCGCGTGGTAAAAGATGAAATTAACAATGAAATAACAGTACTGGCAGGCACAGGACAGAATCCAAATAAAAAATATCCGGATCTTCCTTTGTTCAATCCTGTATTTACTAATTCTTTTTCCTCAGATAACCTTACGGACAAAACCATTGACTGGTTGAAGGACAGCCCTGTTTCAGAGATATTATACCCAATGAGAACAGTTGTCGCGATTTTAACAAACTACTCAAAAAAAAACCTTGTGTCAGCACAGATTAAAACAAAGGATATTTTGTTATTCATTGATCAAATCCCCTTTATCATGGAATCTTTGGGGTTTACCCCGGCACTCCGGGTAAATCAGAAAAGAATGATGATAAAAATGAAGGACCATAAAAACCTGGACAATGGAGGAACGGACGCAGATACATGGAACATTTCAATTCAGGCCTGTCAGGCAAAAGTGTATATCGATAATCTGAAGCAAAATAAAATTCCATACTCAGGCGATGAAACAACATCATTTTCCATAATAGAAACCCAGACGGGAACTTCCTGTAAACAGGTATTAAAGGCTGCCTGCGTCTTTAACGGATTTATATCGATTCTAAATAATGAAAATTATCTGTTCACTGTCTGCCGTGATACAAAGAAGATTCAAAGAATAGTATTGGATGCTTTCTAACCGGGCGGCATGAAATATCATATTATAACATTTTTACCTGTAACATGTTTTAATAAGTGATCGAATTTTTCCCTGTCATTAGACGGAATTTTAAAATACAGCGCGGAGAGTTCATTAACAGGAGCCTCTTTTAATGTATAGACATTTTTTAAAATATATGTTTTTGAATTTTCAGTAAGTGTAAATCCAAGTTTTGAAGCATATTTAATTGCCCTGAACAGTATTCGCCAGATAATATTTTCAGGCCTGCTGATCTGAATAATATCAACCATACGGTTTTTTACCGCTTCAATTCCATTTACAGGATCTATTATTTCCCGGGATTTCAGGTTCATTGCAATGGCATTGCATGTGAGATCAAAGGCTTCAAGCGCATTTGCAATTGTTGGCAAACCATTATTCAGGATACTGTCATCGGCCCGCCATATATCAATGGCGATATTTCCAATCTGCCATTTAAAAAATATATTTCTCAATGATTGCCTTATAAAGCCATATCTGTTCAATACATTGAAAAGCCTTGAGTTGTCGGCGCCTGTCACAATTATATCAACATCATTGGGAGGACTCTTTCTTTGAGCAATTGCATCACGCACAATTCCCCCGCAAACATAAAACTGATAGGAGCATGGAAACTGCAAAATAATTTTTTCAAATACCTGGTAGTCCTCAAGGCTCTTTAAAACATTAAAGATTTGGTGTGAATACCCATGGCTTTTATAAATTCTTCCGGACTTGCAAATCTTCATAATACACTATCAAAAATATAAAATCGTTTTCAGCCGTTTTTCAATTTTAATATGAATTCTCTGTATGCTTTTCGTATTTCGGTTTTTGAATTAAAATTTTTATAACACCATGACAATAAATGTTGTGCATAATCATATAAATCAAAACCCGGATCAAGGCTTAAGCTAAATTTCAGTTGATTGACGCTGGATAATCTTTGGGCTATCTGTTTTTCCTTATCATGCCATTTCAATCCTGATTTTTCATCGAATTCAGCGACTGAGGCACGATTCATCCCCTTTTCCTTTGTAAGACCCATATTTACTCTTTTGATATTTTGAATCCCATATCGGTCAGGTTCAAGATACATCTTGCTTACTGCGTTTAAATAGTATGGATTTGCCCATATTTCATCGAGAACATCCTTGTGATCTTTTAAAAAATCAAGGGTTTCGTCAAATTCATGATCGGTTTCAGTCGGCATGCCGACCAGTATTTCAACTCCATTCCATATACCTGCTTCATTTGCCAGGTGAAATACTTTACTTGCATTTTCAAGGCTGGTGGGTTTGTTGATAAATTTAAGGATACGTTTGCTTCCTGATTCCAGGCCCCATACAATTCTTATGCATCCTGCCTCACGCATTTTAAGCAATGTGTCTTTCCCCATCCCTTTGACACAGCCGGAATCCATCCATTGTATATTTAATCTTCTTTTAATTATTTCATCGCAGAGTTCTTCAACATAACCCGGCCTGGCATTCAGGGAATTATCAACAAAAAAGAAGGTATGGCAATGATATTGATGTTTAAAATATTCCAGGGATTTTGCAACGGTTTGAGGTGGCATAATCGAAACTTTATTCATTGATGAACTTTCACAGAATGCACAATTAAACGGACACCCCGTGCTTGTCTGAAATGGCAGCACAAGCCTGTCGTTT
>Ga0156388_1012_pt1 | contig 20979 bp, 20 predicted proteins | sample RifOxyA3_FD_108032 | JGI IMG/M metagenome (GOLD analysis project Ga0156388, IMG submission 108032) | Desulfobacterales bacterium RIFOXYA12_FULL_46_15
AACTGTTTGGGGTTGTTCAGGGTAATCCATGCGACATACAATTTTTCCACAACATTGCCCTTGGGGTCTGTCAGCGGTTTTTTTTCATAAATGACACAGGGAGCTTCCGTTCCCCAATGCGGGTTTCTGTGCAGGCTGTGATCTTTGGGTTCGTTTTCTCTTGGCATCCAGCTTAAACTCATGTTGATTCTCCTTTAATTAATATTTTTTGTTATCATTATTATATAGACCATTTTTCTGATGGTGTATCATCCGATATAACCGCCATCCACTCCAAGCACCTGCCCTGTAATATAGCTTGCATCATCGGAAGCAAGGAATACGAAAGCAGGTGCAATTTCTTCAGGTTCGCCGAACCGGCCGAGCTGAATCCGTCCTTCATAAATCTTACGAAGTTTCTCGTCAGACTGAAGCTTGCCCGTCATTTCGGTTTTTGTAATTCCAGGGCAGATGACGTTGACATTGATATTGTATTTTCCAAGCTCACGGGAAGCGGATTTTGTAAACCCGATAATCCCGGCCTTGGCAGATGCATAATTGATCTGGCCAATGGTGCCAAAAATACCGGCAGTGGAGATCACATTAATGATCTTGCCGTAATTTTTTTCCTTCATATACCGGCCGGCAGCCTGGGTTGTATTAAAGGCGGCTTTCAGGTGAACGTTGATGATGTAATCCCAGTCCGCTTCCGGCATTTTCAGGAGCATGGAGGGTTTGGAAACGCCTGCATTATTCACGACAATATCCACTCCGCCAAGCTGTTTTACGCATTCATCCACCATGTTCTGGGCGCTTTTGTAATCGGCCACATCGGCTGCCACGGCCACCCCTTTGCGGCCGAGCTTTTCAATTTCTGCCACTGTTTCCCTTGCTGCCGCGTCATTGGAATGATAATTGACCAGCACATCAGCCCCTTCTTTTGCAAACATCAGGGCAACGGCTCTTCCGATACCGCGGCTGCCGCCGGTCACAATGGCTTTTCTTCCTGCAAGTTTCATATTTACCTCGTGTTGTTATTTAAAATCAGGAACAAGAACAATTCTCTTTTCAGGAGATTGTTCGTGTGCTTCTGCAAAAACCTCATTAATCGTGCTCATGGGTCTTGTCTGGACATAGTCGGTGATATTGATCTTCTTCTTTGTAACCATGCCGAGTACGGTCGGGTAATGTTCCGGCAGACATCCCCAGCTTCCCCTGATATCCGCATCAAAGGCCATGAGACGGCTGAACATGAATTCGGTCTTATATCCGCCGTATCCGACGATTACAAGGGTTCCGGTAAAGCTTAAAAGTGAAAGGGTCAGGTCTGCGCCTGCTTTTGAACCGGTTGCTTCAAAAAGTTTCCAGTCAAATCCGGGAAGTCCTTTTGATTTCTGGATGGCTTTTATTTCTCCGGCAACGTCTTTGGATGATTTGTCTTTAATGTTGATGGCGAAATCCGCACCGTTTTTCAACATTTTATCAAGCTGCTCCTGGCGGCGGGCCATGGCAATGACGGTGTTAGCGCCCATGGCTTTGAGTTCCTGCACAAGGTACTGGCCTACCCCGCCGATCCCCATGACAATGGCATTGTCGCCGATTTTAAAACCGGAACGAAGAATTGCCTGATAGGGAGAAGTAGCTGCGTCGGCCACAACGGCCAGGTGTTCAAGAGGGATGTCACCGCGGTCTTTGACTTCGCAAAGATCAATGGAGGGAACAGGGATATGGCTTGAAAATCCGCCATAAATGCCCATGCTGTTTCCCGGCATTTTCTGGGCAAGGCACCGGTTTCCTTTTCCGGTTTTGCATAAGAGGCATTGTCTGCAAGGCATAACGGCCGGGATAATGACTTCTTTTCCGATCCAGGCGGCATCGCCGGCCACAACGGTTCCGGAAATTTCGTGGCCGAGGGTCAGCGGCGGTTTACAGACAGTGGGAACTCCGTCAAAAAAATATCCCAGGTCGGTATGGCATACGCCGCATCCTGCTACCTTTACCAGCACTTCACCAGCTTTCAGCTCAGGGACGGGGATTTGTGTTTTTTCAAGTTTCCCGGGCGTGATTTCTCCGGTTTCCCTGTTTTTTGTAAAAGGGCTTACCATCTGCCATGTCTGAATTTTATCAGGTACATTCGTCATTTTTTCTCTCCTTTTTATATTCCAGCATTAATATTTTATAGAGTATTCCAGGCCGGTACAGGCCGCTTTTTCATCTGCATCCGATTAACGGCAGCCCTTGCCGGGTTTTTCATATCAACATTTTATAACCTTGACCTTTGTGCCGATCCACTCTGGCGGCAGATACACACGCCCGCTGTTCCCGCTTGAGTTGACCGTTTTTTCAATCATTTCCTCGCCGTAGACTTCGAATTTGACCTTTCGGCGGGTATAATCCGGCTCAACTTTTTCAATTTTCTCATCACTTATTGCCATGTTGCGTTAAACTCCTGTATGCAAGCCGGTATAATGCAATACCAGCTATTACTCAGTTATTTAATAGATACATTGCAGCTACATGTCAAGTTTTTTTTAATGATTTCCCCTGAATGAGCAGGGTATGATTCTGTATCAGGCCAGGATTAATTATCACCGGAATAATACCATCATGGGTCCCTGATATCTGGTTGACGGATCAACCAGGTTGATCTTTTTTTTAATTTGTAAATCTAATTTTTTCCTTGACATGGTTTCTTTCTTTTAAATATAGTTAATGATTATGGCTGATTTATAGTTACATTGTAAGACTAATAATCAGAGGTAAAATAAAAGAAAGGAGGTGACATTCGGAATACAATAAATTATTAACTGACAATGGCAGGGTTACAAATTAGTTTCTTGGCTCCACCACAAACACTTTTAGGAGGTCAACAAAATGAAGAAAATAACGTTACTGGTTTTTTTGATCCTTTGCTTGAGTTCACTCAATGCATTTGCAAAAACCGAACTTACCTATGCAAGTTTCTTTCCCCCCACCCATGGTCAAAGCCAGCTTGCCGAAAGCTGGTGTGCTGAAGTAGAAAAAAGAACCAATGGCGAAGTGGTCGTTAAATTTTACCCGGCAGCCGCCCTGGTGAAAGCCCCCCAGACCTATGACGGCGTTGTCAGCGGGATTGCAGATATTGGAATGACGGTTCTCGCTTATACCGGCGGACGTTTCCCGGTCTCTGCAGCCATAGATCTTCCCATTGGATATAAATCCGGGGTCCAGGCCACCAAGGTTGCCAACGCAGTCCTTGAAAAATTCCAGCCCAAGGAATTTGACGATACAAAAATCATGTTTCTTCATGCCCATGGCCCAGGCCTCCTGAATCTGACCTCCAAAAAAGTAGCCACCCTTGAAGATATGAAAGGCCTTAAAATCCGTACCACCGGTGCCAGCGGCGCCGTTATCAGCGCTCTCGGCGGGTCACCGGTCGGAAAAGCCATGAATGAAGCCTATGAATTGCTCCAGAAGGGCGTTGTGGACGGATCTCTTCATCCTTTGGAAGCCAATAAAGGCTGGAAGCTGGGAGAAGTTGTAAAATATGTCACGGAAAATTATTCCACTGCATATACCACTGCATTTGCAGTCATGATGAACAAGGGAAAATGGAATGCATTATCACCCGACATCCAGAAGACCATTCAAGCAATCAATGCAGAATGGGCTTTGAAACATGGTGAAAGCTGGGATCAGATTGACAAGGACGGGATTGCCTTCTTAAAAGAAAAAGGCGGAGAAATGATCACCCAGAGCCCTGAGGAATCTGCAAAATGGCAGAAAGCCATCACCCCTGTCTTTGATGAATATATCAAAACCGTAAGCGGAAAAGGCATTGACGGAAAAGCAGTTGTGGATTTCATCAAGGCAAATCTGTAATATTCAAATAATTCCATACTGGATGGCCGGTTTTCAGCCATTCAGTATGGATTAACTTAAAATCAGCAGGATATGTTATGACTTCTTTTTCAAAAGCATTGGACAAATTCTCAGATGTTTTAAAAATTATCGGCTGTACTGCCATAACCGCCATGATGGTGATAACGGTTTTTGATGTCGTTGGCCGTTTTTTCAAACATCCTATTTTCGGCTCCATCGAAATCATCGGATATCTGGCCGCCATCACCGTTGCCGCTGCCCTGCCCTATACCCATAAAATGGAAGGACATGTGGGGGTCGAAATCCTGGTTCGTCTGCTTCCGAGAAAATTCCAGCTCGGTATAAAAATCATCACCCAGGCCCTGACCCTGTTCCTTTTCACCCTTATCGCCTGGCAGATGTTCCTTTATGCCAAAGAACTGGACAAGACAGGGGAAGTCTCCATGAATCTGCATTTTCCCATACACTATCTTGTATACCTGATTTCCTTTGGTCTTCTGGTGTTCTCTGTGACCATCATAGAGACGATTATCGAAAATATTATGAAACTGAGAGATAATAAAACAATATGAGTCCAACAACTATCGGCATTATCGGCATTGTCATCATGATTCTCATGTTTTTTACGGAAATGCCTGTCGCATTTGTCATGGGCATTGTGGGATTTGTTGGATTCAGCACCCTGATCACCCCCAATGCAGGCCTGGCCCTTCTGTCAAGAAACGTATTTGAGACTTTTTCATCCTATGATTTAACCACTATCCCTTTGTTCATCCTCATGGGGCAGCTCGGATTCAACTCCGGCATCAGCAAGCGCCTCTATGATGCAGCCTATAAATTCCTGGGAAGCACCCGCGGGGGCCTTGCCATGGCAACGGTGACGGCCTGTACGGCTTTTGGCGCCATCTGCGGTTCCAGCCCTGCCACAGCTGCCACTATGGCAACGGTCGGGCTTCCGGAAATGAAACGCTATCATTATGATGATGCCCTATCCACCGGGTCTGTGGCTTCCGGCGGCGGTATCGGCATGATCATGCCCCCCAGCGTGGTCATGATCATCTACGGGATTCTCACCGAACAATCCATCGGCGCCCTGTTTATGTCAGGGATCATCCCGGCCCTCATCATCTGTCTGTTATTCATTATCACCATCTATATCCAGTGCAGGATCAATCCTGATCTTGGACCTGCGGGTGAAAATTTTTCCTGGGCCGAAAGGATCAAAGCGCTTCTGGGCTTAAGTGAAACCCTGATCATTTTTGTCACAGTCATCGGCGGTATTTTTGTCGGTCTTTTTACCCCGACCGAAGGTGCCGGGATCGGGGCCTTTGCCGTCCTTGTGGTGTCCATGATCCGGCGACAGATCACCTGGGCCGCTTTTGTCAAATCCCTGATGGAAACCCTGAGAACCTCCTGTATGGTTCTCATGCTCATCACGGGTGCCGTCATTTTTGGAAAATTCCTGGCCGTCACAAGGATTCCCTTTGAAATCGCAGCATGGGTAGGCGGGCTGAATATGGCGCCTGTCTTTGTCATGGGTGTCATCATCGGTATTTATTTTATCGGCGGCTGTTTCATGGATTCCCTGGCCTTTGTGACCCTGACGGTTCCGATTTTCTTCCCGGTTGTCCAGGCCCTGGGTTATGACCCCATCTGGTTCGGCCTCATTATCGTTCTGGTCACTGAAATGGGGGTTATCACCCCGCCGGTCGGCATCAATGTATATGTGGTTTACGGGGTTGCAAAAAATGTATTAAAAGAAGAAATACCCCTTGAAAAAATATTCAGGGGTATTTTCCCTTTCCTGATTGCTGTTATTTTAGGAACTCTTTTGATGATCATTTTCCCGAAAATCGTTCTTTTTTTGCCCAATCTTTTGTATAAATAGCTTTTGAATCTTAAGCGGCTGAAACTTACCGGGTTTCAGCCGCTTTTCATATCCTGCACACCCATGCATGATAACAGCATAATCAATTTTTTGCTTGCAAAGTCATTCTTCATGCTATATGCGATAAACAGTTAATTTTCTAAAGGGTTAATAAGGTTTTTATCAATTTTAGAATCTCTCTAAAAGGAGGCCATGCATGTTGAGGTTGAAATATTCAAAAAGCGGTCAGGGTCTTAATAATAAAGGGTTTACGCTGATCGAGATTGCCGTTGTTCTTGTTATTATCGGTCTGATCCTTGGTGCGGCAGTTAAGGGAAGGGATCTCATCCAGTCGGGAAAACAAAAAAAATTCTATACAAACAGCATGAAAGCATGGGAAATTGCCGTTGTCAGCTATTATGACCGGACCGGGCAGGTTCTGGGGGACAGTACCGCCAACGGGGGAACGGCTGCTGCAACCAATGGACTCTTTGACAATGTGGGCGGAGCTACCTTTGGTGCGGCAAACGGCATCGATGCCAGGCTCCAGGCCGTGGGGCTGACGGTTCCCACAAGCAATACCGCCAACAGCGGCCAGTTTTCCTATAAGGGACAGGCCGGTACTGTTGTGACCATTACCATGTCCTTACAATCACTAGGCAACAGAAATTCTCTTTATTTCACGAATATGCCGACGGATCTGGCCATTGCCCTTGACACCCTGGTGGACGGCACCGTTGATGGAAGCACCGGCAATTTCAGACGGTGGGTCAATGCTGCCTGGCCTGATGCAAGTGCCACACTGGTTGTGAATGCACAATACATCATTGATGTACCCTAACCCCCGGTATACCGGATATATGCGTGGACATCTCCCTAACCCCCATATTACAGTCGCAATCCTGGCATTTATTTTCTGTGTATGCGGTCATGCTTTCATGACCGCATACCTGGATTATAACACCACCCAAAAAAAATTTGAGCTGCTGCAAAACCAGGAACGGTTTTATAAAAACCAGGTAAAAAGTCTGGAACAAAAAAAATCAGTTATCGGGCAGGCAGAGATATTTCTTGACAATACCGAACAGTACAGGCTTTTGAGAAAAAACTGGGATGAATTTTCCGTTGATCTAAAGGATGAACCGGTTTCTTTTTCGCAACTTAAAACCATTTTATTCCAGGTCGGAACAACAGATCACTATTATTTCCTTCCTGAATCCCTGATTATCCGGCTGGGGGGACTGAAGAAAACTCCTGAAAAAAAAGAAGAGGCCCTGTCTGCCGGAAACGATGTTGCAAAAACCACTCCGGTTTCAGAGACGGCTTCTGACGCCGTCATCTCCCTGAAAGGCATTTTCCTTGTGCAACAGGGGAGGCAGGATGAATAACAGCAATTTTGTCCTTGAGCTTGATGGGGCAACCTATCACCTGTCATCGCACATCCTTGAAAAAAAAAGCGATTTTCAATCCGTCAGCGGCTGCAAATTTCTTGTTTCAGATTTCGAAAAATCAATTTCCAGGGTCATGCATATCACCGGCGATATCCGGTATGCAGAAGCTATCGTGGCAAGAGCGCTTCAGGATGAGGGAGAATTTGATGAACCGGTTACGGTGATTACCCATTGGAAAAAAAAACAGGGAGGGAAAAATGTTGATATCTTTTTTACAGCCCTGACATCCCGGGTTTATCTCCAGTATCTGGACACAATCGTCGAACACCCTGATTTCCTGACGCTGATACCTGTTTTTTGTGTTCTGGCCGGTTTTATCAACCAGTTGAACCCCAACGACCCCATTGCGGTTATCTTCAGGCATAACCGGTTTGCAGATCTGGTCATTGGGAAAAAGAATCAATTTTACCTGGCCACACAGTGCACAGCCTTTGACACCAGTGAAGAACAAATTGCCGTGTTATGGGAAATAGTTTCAAGGGAAATATCTTCCAATATCCGGGAGACAAACGTTGCGATTAAAAAAGCCATCGTCCTGAACTGGATCGACACAAAAGAAGACCTTCCAACCCTGAAGGACCTTGAAATTGAGCCTTATATTATCGAGACTGAACCCATTGCCCATGAAAATACCCTTTGTCTTATTTCTTTTACAAGGGCACTGCAGATGTTCCCGGTTATGGAGGCAATTACTCCCGGAAGAGGTAAATTATTTTTTTATGCAGACAAATTATCCCCTTTTATCATGGCCTTTTTTGCCATCTCGATCCTCCTGATGCTTTACGGTTCTTTTTTCTTTCAGTCAAAGACAGGACCGCTCAAGGGCAATATCGCCGTCCTTGAGGAAAAACTTCATCATATCAGCCGCATGGCCCTGTCCCAGCCCCGTGAATCAGACTATTTGGATACACTTAAATTTATCGATTCATTATTTCAAAACAGGAACCTGCCTTCCTGCAAGGGTATCATCAATGATATTTCAATGGGGATTTCTTCATCAACCATTGTGGAGGAGCTTAAAATCGATTTCCCGGACAGGGGCTTGAAAATCAGCCTGACCGGCAGGGTGGAAGCCGATTTTGACACAGCCTATAAGGAATATCAAACCCTTGTATCCGGCCTGCAAAAAGAAGGGTATACCGTTGATGGGAATACATTCAATACCAGGATTGATTCTTCCCGATTTGAACTTACCCTGTCACGGAGCATTAAATGAAAAATAAACATCATGGCTTTGCCTGCCTCATTGTTTTTGGCCTGTCCCTTGCCAGTATTCTGGGCTATGGCGTTTATCTTGCAGACACTGTCACCGGAAGCATTCAAATCCCGGGACCCGCTGCCGTTATGGAGATCAAGGCGCCTGACGACAAAACCCTCGCTTATATGAATTATCTGATCCCGCATCTCAAAGAGATTGCCGGGCCTGGTAAAAATGATTCCCCTGTGGATTTAAAACTTTTCGGATTTTCTCCCCTGCCTTCTTTTGGAAAAACGGATACATTTGAAAAAAGCAGTCAGCAGGAGGCAGGAACGGCATCAAAACAGGAAGAAATGATTATTTTTCCATATTCCTTAACCCTCTCCTTTGCCTCCTTGAAAAAAAATTTCTGTGTTATTGATGGAAAACTTTACGAGATAGGCGGCGTTTTACCTGACAACGGGAAAATACTGAAAATTCAAAATGACCGTGTGCTTATCCAAAAACAGAATAAAAAAGAATGGCTTTATCTGTTACAAATACAGAACGTATCCAGTGAAAAAAGTGAGGAGCCCATATGAAACACGGCACAAGTATCGGAGTTATTCTGATGTTGGTCTTTTTTTTGTCCGGGTGTCTTCATCATGATCTCATCCCGGAGAAACAGAACCCTTCCCTTGGATCACAGATCAAAAAAGATTCTGATTCGCTGGGAGAAGACCAGGAAACAAGATTTCAGGCCCTTGAAAAAAAGGCGGAAAAGAACCTGGCCGTCCAGCCCGTTCTTCCGAAATATGACCCCCTTGAAGACCAGAAAATATCTTTTTCAATGGTGGATGAAAAACTTGAAACGATTTTATTTCTCCTGGCTGATACAGTCGGTATGAATCTTATGATGGATACAAAACTAAAGGGGCAGCAGAATATTGTGACCCTCAATTTTCAAAATGTCTCTGCCAAAACGGTTCTAAAGGAACTGGCCGAACAGTTTGACCTGGATTGCCGGGTGGAAGGCAATATTATCCGGATCAACACCTTTGCCGAACAATTTTTTCCCTTAAATTTCATTGATACCAATGTTGAAATCGGGTTTGATGTGGGAGGGGATGTTCTGGGCGGCAGCGGAACCGGAACAGAAAACGCTTCAGGGCTTGCCGGGAGTGTGACCATGAAAGGAAAGGGCCCGGAAAAGGCAAATCCCTATGTCGTTCTTGAGGAGCTGATCGCCAGGGTTAAATCCGAAGGAGGAGTTCTCGCCATCAACAAATTATCCGGAACCCTTTACATCAAAGACAAACCCTCGGTTGTAAAAACCGTTTCAAGGCTTTTGAGCCATTTCAGGGAAATGCTCTCCCGGCAGATTCTGATCGAGGCAAGAATAATCGAAGTCACGCTTTCCAAAGGATTTGAATACGGTATAGACTGGAATCTTGTCCGGGCAAGCACACCGGGATCAGATCGAAAATTGTCCAGGGCAGCATGGAATTTAACCAATGGTCTGGTCCTGAACGGGTTTGATGATTCATTTACCTTAAGCTCGGTAATCTCGGCGCTTGAAGCCTTTGGAGAGGTCAAAATCGTCTCCAATCCCACTGTCCGGGCAAAACACGGAAATCCGGCCATCATCAGTGTCGGTGATTCCATCAGCTATAAAAAAAGTGTGGAAACAACCATTGAAACAACAGCTACCGGCCAGACAGAAAGAACAGAGGTCGAAGTCTCATCCGTGTTTGACGGGCTGATTCTCGGCGTAATTCCCTTTATTGAACCCAATGAAAAAATAAATCTTCTGATCAATCCTGTAAAAAGCGATGTGGATAAGGAATCCATTGAAAAACCGGAACAGGTGGGGTCTGATATCAGCATTTCCCTGCCCAAGGTCGGGATAAAGGAAATCAGCACAACCATTACCATTAACAGCGGGGATGTCATTGTCCTGGGCGGGCTGATCAGCAGCCAAAATACCAAAAGGGATAAAGGAGTCCCCCTTTTGTCCAGGATTCCGCTCCTTGGAAACGCATTTAAAGATGATTATGTCAGTGAAGAACGAAAAGAGCTTGTGATCATTCTGAATGTCAGAACTATTTAAAGGCTGCCATGAGTGTTATCTTTAAAAAACTCAATACATTGAAAAATGATTCGGCTGACCCGGAAAAATTTAAACAAAAGGCAGTTCAGGGGAGGGCCCGGATCTATGCCGTCAAAACCCTTATCTTTTCTCCAAGAGGAGCTTTGATCATTGTTGCCGCAGTTTTTGCTTCCGGAATAATCAGTTTTTTTGCTTTATCCTTTTTAAAAGAATACCTTGATTCAGCTTCCGGTAATGCCATTGTCGTGATGCATGAGAAAAAAGACAGTGTGCCGGAAAATATATCCCCCCAAGACAATGATCCCGATGAAACCCCGGAAAACACCCTGCTCTATATTCCGAAATCCGTTCCGAAAAATTTATCCAGCGAGCCTGCCCCTGTCCTTGTGAAAAAAGCCGCAATTCCTGAACCAGATGCCGGACCGGCTCCTCCCGTGAAAAACAAAGACCCTTCATCAGCACTGGTAACAGCAGTTTCAAAAATTAAAATAAAAACTCAAGAGGACGCCCTGAGAACGGCAAAAACACAGCGAACCCAAAAAACATCTGCCATTACCCTTCTTTCCAAAGATTTGGAAGAAGCTGTTGAAACAAAAGACATCCTTCGTACCCATGCCCTTTTGGATGCGCTTGCAAAGGAAAACGGCCAAAACAGCATTTATTATCTTAAGCTGAAAGCCTTTCAGGACATCCGGGAAGAAAACTATGAATCAGCTAAAAAAAGTTTAAACCAGGTTCTTGCCGGGGATATGAACGATTTTGATGCCAATTTCAACATGGCCGTCATTGAAATCAGGGAACAAAAATTGAAGGATGCCAGGCAAAGGCTTACCCGGTTAAAAGAGGTCTATCCTTCCAGCACCCGGGTTGATGACCTTTTAAATTCATTTTAAAAAAGGAACAGACTTAAAAAAGACAATGACCTGTTTAGAAGAATCCCAAACAGAACCTGTTGAAAAGCACCTGGAATTTTTTAAATTGTCGCACAATCCGTTTCCCGTAGCACCGGATAATACGGATTTTTTTATGTCCCGGCATAATGAATCGATTATAAACAAACTGACCCGTGAAATTTTATTCCGAAAAGGATTCATGCTGTTGACCGGCGACGTCGGGGTAGGAAAAACCACGCTCAGCCGGCAGATCATCCGGGTACTGGAAGAGCATAAGGTGGAGACCTCCCTGATCCTCCAGTCCTTTTTCCAGGAAACCGGTCTGTTAAAAGAGATTATTAAGGATTTTGGGTTGGCCACAGAAGAAATCAGAGCCGATCTTCCCGTCCTCATGGATCTCTTGAATCATTTTTTATTAAAAAAAAATAAAGAAGGTATCAATTGCGCCATTCTCATCGATGATGCCCAGAATCTTTCCATTGAAAGCCTGGAACTTATCAGGATGATTTCCAACCTTGAAGCAGACCGGGAAAAACTGGTCCAGATCCTTCTGGTGGGCCAGCCGGAACTCCTTGAAAAACTGGATTGCCGTGAGTTACGGCAATTGAAAAGCAGGGTGACCATCCGGCAGAATCACGTGCCTCTGGAAAAAACAGAGATTGGAAACTATATCCAGTTCAAATTGAACCGGGCAGGTGATTTTGGCAGAATCACGCTTTCACCCAAAACGCTTAAAAAACTATACCAACTGACTTTAGGGAATCTTCGAAGGATCAATATCCTGATGGACCGGGCCCTTTGTCTTGCTTTTGATGATGCCACATCCATCATCACACCGGGTCATATCAAAAAAGCAGACAAAGAAATTTCATTTGAAACGCCTTCCTGGAAAAATTCCATTCTTAAACCCTCATTTGTTATTCTTCTCTTGATTCTCATGATTCTCGGTATGGCAGGCGGTTCCATCCTTTTTTTGCATTATTCCGTCAAGAAAGAACCTGACAAAATTGAAAAGCCTGTGCCAGCGGCTGAACTGCCAGCCATGGAAACCATTACCCCAATAGATCAAAAACCCGATGCAATAGCATCTGCCCCTCAAAACACCCTTTTGAAAGAAAAAGGACCTGATTCTGTCACAGCCTTTCTTTCAGCCTATGGCCTTGAATCATTTTCCGTTGAGTTTCAAAAAGCCCTGAACCAAAAAAACATCAATGACATCAGGGATATGATTTTTCATCAGACCGGCTTTAGCCTCCTCCGGCTCTCCTTTGTGCCGGATTCGGCCAAAAACGGATTTGATATTCTTTCCAGGGTTGAAAAAGACTCTTCAAAAACCGAGTATTTCCTTTTCTGGAAACCGGTTGTGACAATCACCCAGTTCTATTCAGGGTTTAAAGGGGAAGAAATCAGCCGGCTTCAGCGGTTGTTATTTGAGGCTGAGTTCTATGACTACAACATTGACGGTATTGTTGGACAAATCATGATGAAAAGTATAAAAGAATTTCAAATGGAAAATCATCTGCCTGCCACTGGTTTCCCAGACCCGGAAACGGTTTTTCTGCTGGCAAACATAGACGGTAAGCGGCCTTGAAAACCGATAAGGACATTGACAATGGATGAACCAAGGAAAAAAAAACCTCTGGGCATGCTTTTAATGGAAAAAGGGATTATTAACGAAGCCCACATTCAATTTGCCCTGAAAGAACAGAAAATCACAAAGGAAATGCTGGGCCAGGTTCTTGAAAGACTCAGCTTTGCCACGGAGATGGATATTGTATTGGTCTTGTCCCAGCAGGAAAACGTTCCTTATGTGGATGTGGATGAACTCCTTCCCGATCAAAGGCTTTTAAAACTGTTCAATAAAAAGCTCTGCCTGACCAATATGTTCCTGCCCTACATGGTTGATGAAAAATATGCAGACCTGGCTGTAAGCAATCTGAATGATCCCAACATCGGGCAACTGGTCAACCGGCACACCGGGCTTACCCCCAGGTTCCATATTGCTGAAAAGAGCAAGATCATCAATGCCATTAACAAATTCTATTATTTTCTTGAAAACCCCATTGAACAAGCCATTGAGTCGGAAGTCAAACTCCTTTCCCACGATACCGAAATGGCAAGGAGCATGGAAAACCTGACCCGCCATATCCTTCACCTTGCCGTTAAGATGCGGGCGACAGACATCCATTTAAGACCCATGGAGCAGACACTGAATATCGGGTTCAGGATTGACGGCGTGATGCAGTCAGTCCTGGCCCTTCCCTCTTCCATCGGCCGGCTTGTCTCCACACTGAAAATGAAGGCGGATATGGATATTGCAGAGCAGAGAATACCCCAGGACGGTCGCTTTGCAGAATCCGTCCTGAGCAACCGGTATGAATTTCGAGCATCCACCGAGGTTTCTCCCTATGGTGAAAATATGGTCCTGCGGGTGCTGCCGGTAGGCCGGTCCTTCATGGGCCTGAAGCAGCTCGGATTTTTTGATGAGGATATCGACCGGATAACAAAAATGTTCAACGAGCCCTTTGGCATTATTCTATTAACCGGCCCCACCGGTTCCGGTAAATCCACCACGCTTTATGCCGGGATCAGGAGTCTTAACCTGCTTGAAAAAAATGTACTCACGGTTGAAGATCCTATTGAAGTCAATATGTCTCTTTTAAGACAGACCCAGGTCAATGAAAAGGCAGGCTATACCTTTTCCAATGCCATCCGCCATTTTCTCCGGCATGATCCGGATGTCATTCTTGTGGGTGAAATCCGGGATACGGAAACTGCTGCTGCTGCCATTTCCGCCTCCAGTACGGGTCATCTGGTGCTGTCCACGCTGCATACCAACAGTGCCGTTGGTGCAATCCCGCGTCTCAAGGATCTCGGGATCAAACCCTATATGATATCCGATTCCCTCATCGGTGTTGTCAGCCAGCGCCTGATTCGCAAAATATGCCGGTCCTGCAAAGAGGAATATACTCCCCTGCCTTGGGAACTTGAATACCTTAAAGATTCTGCCATAGAAAAGCTCTACCGGGGACGGGGCTGTGACCTCTGCAACAATTCCGGTTATTTCGGCCGGACCCTTGTATATGAATTTTTATCTGTTGACTCAGAACTCTCTTTAATGATCGACACCGAGGCCGGGCTTAATGAAATCACAAAAAAAGCAAAGGATAAAGGATTTCAGGATATTTTCGATATTACGGCCCGTAAAACAAAGATGGGCATTACCAGCCTTGAAGAGGCCATCCGTGTGATCGGCAGTCTGAAGCAAGTCCATAAACAGATATGAGCTATTTTCGTTACAAAATGTTGAACCCTTTGGGAGATGTCGTTTCCGGCATTGTCAAACTTCCCTTTAACGACCTTTTATCTGCCATCTCATATCTGGAAGGAGGTGAAAACACAACCATATCCGTAACAAAAATGGGGGCTGTCTCTTCCTTTATCTTTACATTCATGAAAAAAACCGGCCGCCGGAAAATAGAAAGAAAATTACTGGCTGAGTGGTTTAATAATCTCTCCATGATGGTCAGGGCCGGCATGCCCCTGGCCACAGCGCTTGAGGAATCCGCTGACAGCCTGGACCACCCGGATTTTGAACGTGACATCAGGGATATGATTTTAAGCATCAAGCGAGGCAGCAATTTTTCCGGTGCAGTGGAGCGGCATCGCCATATTTTTCCCAAAACAGTCTGTCATCTTATCCGGATTGGTGAGGAATCCGGAACCCTGGATGACCGGCTGAAAGACTCGGCAGATCACCTGACAAGGATCCAGGCCATCATAAGTGATACCAAACAGGCGCTCATGTACCCGTCCTTTGTGTTTCTCGCCATTGGGTCGGGAATGGTCTTCTGGTTCTATTTTGTGGTTCCTAAAATCGTAGCCCTGTTTAAAGACCTGGATGTTCATCTGCCGCCCCTGACCCTGTTCCTGATTGGTATTTCAGATTTTATCCAGAGTTTTTTCCTGGAAATAGCAGCCGGCAGTATCATTTTCTTTTTTGGCGTTATTTTTCTCTACAAATCCTTTGCGCCTTTTAAAAAAGCCATGGACATGATTTTTCTAAAGCTCCCCATCATCGGCACCCTGGTTCAGGCATCAAATCTTGCCTTTATTACGGAATATTTTTCACTTCTCCTGAACGCAGGTATTGATATCCGCCAGTCTGTAAAAATCCTTGAAGAATCTGTCGGAAATGAAGTTTTCCGCACTAAATTAGAGGGTATCAGAGCAAATCTTGCCACTGGTATCAGCATATCTGACTCATTTACCCGGGCCAAAATTTTTCCAAAATTCATCTGCCGGATGATCAATATCGGAGAGGTGAGCGGCACCCTGCCGGATCAGCTCAATTATATTGCAAACGATTATAAATATAAACTGGCAAGGCTTGTGGCAGGCCTTGGAAAAATTATCGAGCCTTTGGTGCTTGTAGTGGCAGGGATGATGTTTGCCGTTATCATTGCAGGACTTTTCCTGCCTATTTACGATCTTGTGGGCAATCTCGGTTCCATGTAATGATCAGGGGCCGCAAGTGATGAGTGAGAATTCACTGATCGATACTGCCCGGACAAGATCGTCATAATTAAGGGACTGTATTGTATTTTCCGCATTAAACCCTGTCCCGGCCGTTCCCGTACACAGATCAAAAAAGCTGTTGACCCCGTCCAGATCCCTGGGGCCGCCACTTGCAATCACACAGGCCTGATGGGGTGAATTTGCGCCAACGGCAGCAGTGCAAGGAGTGGCCGTGGTGGTATAAACAATGCCCGGGTTAAAGGAGGTGGGAAGGGCTTGAATTTTAGCCGTCAGCGTTGCCTTGTCGAATGGTGCAGGCGGTACTGCCAAGTCCGGATATACTGCATATTTCACCGGATTCCCCCAGACATCATTCCCATTGGACAAACCCAGTGTCCTGAAAGGCAAAGTCCCTGTAAACCCGGCATCTTCAACACCATCCCCGTTGGAATCCGCAAAGGGCAGTCTTAAATTGATGATGGCAAATCCCTTTAGTGCATTCTCGTATTTTTCAAGGTTGGCCCGGGCTTCCTTGAGCTTGCCGGTCTTGATAACAGAGGGCATCACCGTCATAATAGTGGAAACTACAATTCCGACGATAACCATGACCATGGCCATTTCAATCAGTGTAAAACCTCTCTCCCGGTCCTTTCCCGATTTTTTGCCCAAGCTTGTTTTCTTTTTCATGATTCCCCTTTATCCTGTTGCCTGTTTTTTATTCCTATGATTTGCAGGACCTTCTGTCAAGCCGCCGTCTTTGTTTTTAATAAAAATGCCCTAAAGAAAGCCTGGGCTTTATAAAATAATGATTGATTATTGCCTGTTTTTAGCTATATACAAATAACCGGATAAGGCTTTCCTTTGAATATTAAGATATCCGGGTTTAACCATAGCCACAAGGGAGATACGAATGTTACGGGACATGAAAGAAAAACGGTTTGAAATCGACAGTAAAAAAATCGAACTCGATTTTCTCCAGCAGCAATTTCTTGTTGAATGCAAACGGTTTGCAGCACAAACCATTGAAGGCAAAGTCCGCCAGGCCATTTCTTCAAATCCTGAAAAAGCGATTTCCCTTGGAAAAGAAGGGCTTTCACCCATTAAAAAAAAGGTCACGACCCTTATGGAAAATATCTCCGGCAGGGTTGATGACATCATAAACCCGGATGATTTCTGGTTGCACTCAAAAGACAGCCTCGCCTTAAAAGATTTCCCCGCAGACCTTTACCTTAATACGGGAAAAGAAGGTCCGCAGATCCTTTCCATCCCCATCAGGAAAATTTTTTCCCCCATTGGTGAACTTCTCCTGGAACATGGCCTTGATACAAAGAAAAACTGGGAGGAGCAGGAAAAAATCGTCCTGTATCGTCATCCCCTTGAATGGAGTAAAGAGATGATCCGGATCATGGATCAATACCATGAGCGCTTCATTGAACTTTCAAAACTGATCGGGGAATATGAATTCCTTGCCGTGGAAAACACCGGCAACGATGCCCTGGAGCTTTGGGACAGCATATAAAACTGCCTGCATAAAAAACATTGCACCCGGATTCTTTTTTGCTCCGGCTTTAAAACACCGTAGATATTGAAAGCCAGGTTTTTTTAAGAAAATGCTGCATAAAAACTATTGCGTTTCAATAATTCAAAAATCAGTTCCTTTTTTTAAAACCCCGGCCCATGACGGCTATTCCTATTCCCCCATCTTTTAAACCCCTGGCACAGGGATTGCTTTATGGGTATTTGCAGAATATGGATCAGGTATTTGAGTAACAGGTAACAATGAATTACAATTTTATGGAGGTGTAGGGTGACAAAGAATTACAGAATTTTTTTATTCATGGCCTTATTGGTCCTTGCAGCCGGAATATGGATGGAACCTGCCTTTGCCGGTAAGCTTCAGGATGCCATTGCTTCAGCCCCGGCAGGTACTGAAAAAGGCCAGATTGATCCAGGCAAGCCGGCCGGATTTCTCGGCGTTCCCGGCGGCCCCCAGGTGAATCTGGTGGTGGCGTTTTTCTGGGCCATGTGGGTGGGCTGGATATTTTCAACTGTTGGCGCTTTTGGCGGGGTTATGGCCGGGGTCGGGCACATGACGGTTTTCGGGCTTGGGGGGTATGCCAAATCATTTAAGCAGACAGCTCCTGCCCTGAACAAGGCCATTACCGATTCCATCCGGGGGTCCAACCAGTATCTCGTCGGATTGTCAGCCCTTATTTCATCCTTTAATTATTATAAAATGGGACGGCTAGTGGTTCCCCTGGCCATCGCCCTGGGTATCGGTTCCATCCTGGGTGCCTGGGGATCTGTTACCCTGACGGCAGGCAAGCTTTCTTTTTCCCAGTACCAGGGGTATTTCGGACTCTTTGTCTTAGTGCTGGGCCTTTATCTTTTTTATGAGACCTCACCCAAGGGCCAGGCTGGCAAAAAGAAAGCCAAAGCCGCAGCAGAAGCCTTTGAACAAACGGTCAAAAAACAGAAGAGCGGTGAAACGGTTGATGTCAAATCACTGGGCGTCAAGGTGACCGGGTTCTCCATAACCCGGATCACGTTTACCTTTTACGGGGTTGAATTTAAATTCAATCCCCTGATTCCTCTTCTGGGAGGGATAGCGATTTCTGCCGTGGCTGCCTTTCTCGGGGTTGGCGGAGGCTTTCTCCTGGTACCGTTTCTGACCAGCGTGGCTGAGCTGCCCATGTACCTGGCAGCCGGAACTTCTGCCCTGGCCGTTCTCATCAGTATGATAACGAGCATTGTGACCCTGATTTCAAAAGGGGTTCAGTTTGACTGGGCCCTGATCGGTCTTGAAATGATCGGGATTGCCGTGGGCTCAGTGGTTGGGCCGCGAACATCCAAATATTTTTCCGACCTCTGGCTCAAAAGGCTGTTCATCGTCCTTTCCCTGTATGTGGGCATTGATTATGTATTAAGAGGTTTTTTTAATATTAAAATGTTCGGATAGACCTTGACCAGCCCTGGCGGCTATTAATAATGGAGGGCTCCGGGCCTAAAACCCGGAGCTTTTATATGAATTCAATCCTATCTTTACTCATGTTTTTTGATCCCTTTTTTATCGCCCCTTTCCGGATGGTATCGTCTCCGGCAACAGGATATCTTCTTGGTACGGCAATCCTTGCGCTCCAGTGTTTCATCCTGGGGGATCTCTCGGCAATGGGTGTTAAATTTCTGAACCGGAAATATTTAAGAAAAATTCAAAAAGAAATGGACCGCAACCACCATCTTTCAGAAAAAGCCCTCATGATGGGAGACAAAGAAAGTTATAAAGCAGTCAACCGCCAGGCCCTGGATGCATTTGGCCATTCTTTCTCCCTGGGCGGGGCTGTTTTCTGCGTCTCCATCTGGCCCATGCCCTTTGCCCTTGCCTGGATGAACCTGCGCTTTTCCGACGCCCCCCTGGAACTGCCTGTCAGTATTCCCTTGCTTGGAAACAGCATCCATTATTTTGGATCCTTTCTTTTAATCTATATCGCCGTCCGGATTACAGGATCTGCCATCATCGGACGCCTGCCCTGGTATTCAGAGCTGACTGCCAGGCTTGCCGGTAAAAAAGACTCTCCCTCTTTTCATGGCTTTAATTTTTAAGGAGGTCTCTTTCCAGCGCTCCTTTTCCACACGGCCGGCACTTTTGTGCCGGCGTTGGGACAGATATTCCAGCTCCCGTTTCATTTTCCAATAGTTTTCCAGCCTGCCTCTTGAGATTTCACCCTCACCAACTGCGCTAAGGACCCGGCAGCCCGGCTCGCAGGTATGGCTGCAGTCTGCAAACCGGCATTTCAAGCCAAGCGTTTCAATCTCGGGAAACGCAGCTTCAATCCCTTTATCGACTTCCCAGAAGACAATTTCCCGGATACCGGGGTTGTCGATCACCATTCCCCCCTGGGGCATCATGATCAGATCCCGGGTGGTGGTGATATGTCTGCCCTTGCCGACATGAGTGCTGATGGAACCGGTAAGCTGTATGGTTTTACCATAAAGCCGGTTCACCAGGGTGGATTTACCCGCACCGGAAGACCCAACCATGGTGATGGTCCGGCCGAAAGACAGATAAGGCCGAAGAGCAGCCAGGCCTGTGTCGTCTGATGCGGACACAAGGTGAATGGGAACCCCGAAGGCCACAGCCTCAACTTCACTGGCAAAATGATCCGGGTCTGGGTGAAGATCTGCTTTTGTCAGAATGATGACAGGATTCAGGCCGCAGTTATAGACAAGGGTCAAATACCGCTCTATGCGGCGCAGGTTAAAATCCTGGTCAAGACCGGAAACGATACATACGGTATTCAGGTTTGCTGCAATAACCTGTTCCTTTTGCGGCCGTGCCTCCTGTTTGTTCCGTGTGCCTGAAGCGGCCCTGGATAAGGCGTTTTCTCTTACCAGCACCCTGGAAATTACAGCATCGGTCATGAGGACCCAATCCCCTGTGACCGGATACAGGCCATTGGCGTCATATTTGAGCCTTCCAGCCAGGGTGGCAAGCCATTCGCTTTTACCGTTGCTTGTGCAAAAGCTGTTTTTTCGTACCCCGGTCACCCTGGCCGGGATAAGGCTGTTGTCGGAAAATTGTTCCAATTGTGTCTGAAAATGGGACTTCCATCCCATCTGTAAAAGATGATGAGTATCGTTGTTTATATTTGTATCTTGTCTGATGTTCATTGCTTTATCCTATCTGTCTTTGCCTGTAATTTTACCGGTGTATGAAACCGCACAAGGCAATGCATTCCACCGGGGCGTTTAATTATTTTTTGTATATGTTTGATGCAGGCGGCGGTGCCGACAAAAGGAGGCAACTATGGGGATAGATTCTCAATCAGAGATCTGCTGGGGAACAGACTGGAAAAACGCTTGTTTTGGATACGGCAGAACTTTAATTAATCCGCTACCGGCAGGGTTATCCCTTTGTCGGCAACGCGTGACACAATATCCATGAACTTCATAATCATAAAAACCTCTTTCATATGCTTTTAAAGGCTCCTTTAATACACGATAAGCCAGGACCCTGTCAAGAATAACCTGGGGGCACCAGCAATTCTCGGTGAAAGAGAATAGGGCTGCTATGAAGGAGTGATGGGAGTGGGGGAGATTCTTTTCTTATGGGCTAATTTATGAAT
>Ga0156388_1013_pt1 | contig 20958 bp, 19 predicted proteins | sample RifOxyA3_FD_108032 | JGI IMG/M metagenome (GOLD analysis project Ga0156388, IMG submission 108032) | Desulfobacterales bacterium RIFOXYA12_FULL_46_15
TTTTAAGTGGCGATACAATTTTATGCCACACAGTATGGGATGCCTTTAAAAATGAAGTCAATCGCTATCCCCTGGAGGAAGTGGAGAAAATTACCGGTGTTCCGGCCAAAGACATCCATGATGCAGCCGTGTTCTACGCTAAAGCCAAGCCCGCTTCCATCCACTGGGGCGTGGCAGTGGACATGACCCCGGCCCTTACCCCGCTGGTCACCGGGATTACAGCCCTCTGGGGTCTGACCGGCAACCTGGATATCCCCGGCGGCAATGTATTTGCCCGCTTTGCCTTTGACGTGGTGCCCTATGCCCTTCCTGGCACAAAAGGGGCCATCCGCCTGAAAAGTAAAGAGTTGGACGAGCCCCGCATCGGTGCGAAAAAATATATGCCGCTCAATAAATTTTACTGGCGGTGCCAGACCGATATGACCCTGGATCAGATCTTTACGGAAAAACCCTATCCCATCAAGGGAATGTGGATACAGACTGCCGGCATCATGCAGGGGCTGGGCATGGACCCGAAAAAATGGAAGGCTGCCCTGGAAAAACTGGATTTCATCGTGGCCGTGGATGTCTTTCATACGCCTACCACCCAGTATGCCGACGTGGTTCTCCCGGCCGGGACCTTTCTTGAAAAAGACAGTTTCAGATCCTGGTGGGTTCCGCTCCAGACCATCAACAAGGTCATGAGCGTGGAAGGATGCCGGCCTGATGTGGAGATTAATTTTGAACTGGCGCGGCGGTTTGATCCGGATTTTAAATTTAAAACCGTCCATGACCTGTATGACGATATCCTGAAACCCTCGGGCATGACTTTTGAAGAACTCCAGTCCAAAGGCTGGGCATATCCGCCGGAAGGAAGTTCAAGCTGCCCCTATCTCCGCCATGAAAAAGGACTTTTACGGGCTGATAAAAAACCGGGTTTCAGAACCCAGACCGGTCTCTTTGAACTCTATTCCACCCTTAGGGAAGAATGGGATCTTGCACCCATTCCCCATCATGAGGAACCTCCCTTTACACCGGTTTCAAGACCTGACCTGGCCAAAGACTATCCTTTGATCCTGTCTACGGGAAGACGGTCCCCGGCTTTTTTCCACACCGAGCACAGAAATATTCCCTGGCTTCGGGATATTGACCCTGATCCCACGGCTGAAATCCATCCGCTGACGGCTAAGACATACGGCATCGGAAACGGGGAGTGGATCTGGATCGAAAACTGGATGGGCCGGGCAAGATACAAGGCAAAACTGACCCCTGTGGTTCCCGAATGGATGATCATGGCCGCCCACGGCTGGTGGTTCCCGGAAAAAAAGGCGGCGGAACCGAGTCTTTACGGAATGTGGGAATCCAATATCAAGCAGCTCATTCCCATGAATGAACAGGGTAAGGACGGGATGGGCGCTCCCATCAAACATTCCATGTGCAAAGTGTATAAGTGCAAACCAGAGGAGGTGAACCATGAGTAAGAAACCGGAATTCGGTCTTTTGATCGACTATGAATATTGTACCGGGTGCCACACCTGCCAGGTGGCCTGTGCCCAGGAGCATGGCTGGCCTGCCGGGATGGGGGGAATCCGGGTCAATGAAATCGTCCAGAAACTCCCCCATGATAAATATTATCTGACCTATCTGCCGTTTCCGACAGAACTCTGCGTCTTGTGCAAACCCCGGACCAAAAAAGGGCTTGAGCCGGCCTGTGTCAAGCATTGCATGGCCAATTGCATGACCTTTGGCCCCATTGGCGAGTTGGCCCAAAAGATGAAAGAAAAACCCCGCATGGTGCTGTGGGTTCCGAAATGAGCAACTGTATTTAAAGGAGACAGGTTTTGAAAAAATATTCTCAATTATTCACACCCATAAAGATCGGATCTGTGGAAATCAAAAACCGGTATGCCATGGCCCCCATGGGGCCTTTAGGCCTTTCCGATAACGAAGGGGCGTTTAACGATCGCGGCATCGAATATTATACACAAAGGGCAAAAGGAGGGACCGGGCTGCTTTTCACAGGTGTGACCTTTGTGGACAACACGGTTGAAAAACATGCCATGCCACACGTTCCCTGCTCCACCCATAACCCGGTCCATTTTATCCGCACAGCCCTGGAAATGACGGAACGGATTCATGCCTATGATTCAAAGATATTTTTGCAGATGTCCGGGGGATTCGGCCGTGTGACGGTTCCCACCAATATGGGGGAATACCCGCCTGTATCGTCTTCGGCTATTCCCCACCGGTGGCTGGATAAGATCTGCCGGCCCATGACGGTGGAGGAAATAAAACATATTGTTTCCATGTTCGGAAAAGGGGCTTTTAATGCAAAACGGGCCGGGTTTGACGGGGTCCAGATTCATGCAGTCCATGAAGGATATCTTTTGGACCAGTTTGCCATTTCCTTTTTTAATCACAGGACCGATGAATATGGCGGAACCCTTGAAAACCGGCTGAGGTTTGCAAGGGAAATCGTGGAAGAAATACAGAAAATTTGCGGGCCTGATTTCCCGGTTACACTTCGGTACAGCCCTAAAAGCTTTATCAAGGATTTTAGGTCCGGGGCCCTGCCCGGAGAGGAATTTATTGAAAAGGGCCGGGATATTGAAGAAGGTATTGAAGCGGCAAAACTCCTGGTCGAATTCGGGTATGCGGCCCTTGACGTGGATGTGGGGTCTTATGATTCCTGGTGGTGGAGCCATCCGCCCATGTACCAGAAAAAAGGACTGTTCATGCCCTATGCCAAGATCATGAAAGAGCATGTAAATGTTCCCATTATCTGCGCCGGCCGGATGGACAACCCGGATACAGCCCTTAACGCCATTCTGGACGGCGTCTGTGATATGATCAGTCTCGGGCGGCCGCTCTTGGCCGACCCTGACTATGTCAACAAGCTTCAGGGGGGTGATATTAAATCCATCCGGCCCTGTATTTCATGTCATGAAGGCTGTATGGGCCGGGTCCAGGCCTATTCGGCATTAAACTGTGCCGTCAATCCCCAGGCTGCCCGTGAAAAGGCAAGGGCCTACACCCCCATATTGAAAAAGAAAAAGGTATTGATTGTGGGCGGCGGTGTTGCCGGTTGTGAAGCCGCAAGGGTTCTGGCGATAAGGGGGCATGAGCCCGTGCTTTTTGAAAAATCGGACCGGCTGGGCGGAAACCTGATTCCGGGCGGAGTTCCGGATTTCAAGGAAGATGACGTGGCATTGGTATCCTGGTTCGAACACCAGCTTGAGACCCTGAAAGTGCCGGTAAACTTGAATACAGCCATTGATAAGGATTATATCCTGTCCCAAGCCTGTGACACAGTCATTATTGCCACAGGGTCAACTCCGAAAAAAATAAGGCTGGGAGGGGATGACAGGGTTTTTACCGCAGAAGAGGTCTTGCTTAAAAAAGCAGACCCGGGCAAACGCGTGGTCGTGGTGGGCGGCGGGCTTATCGGCTGTGAAACAGCACTATGGCTTGCGATGGAAGGGAAAACCGTGACTATTGTCGAAGTAATGGATGAGCTGCTGGCCGTCAACGGTCCTTTATGCCATTCCAACAGCGATATGCTCAAGGCGCTGATTCCCTTCAACAAGATTCAGGTCATCACCTCGGCAAAGGTGGCACGCTATCAGGACGGAAAACTGGTCTGTGATGCAAAGGATGGAGAAACCACACTGGAATGCGATTCTGTTGTCCTTGCCGTTGGATATGCCTCCAACCGTTCCCTTTATGAAGACATCCGGTTTGATATGCCTGAAGTTTATCTCCTGGGAGATGCCAGGAGGGTGGCCAATATCATGTATGCGGTCTGGGATGCCTTTGAAGTGGCCAACGGGATCTGATTTTATCAGGATTCTGTTTAAAATCAATTAGATAAATCAATTATGAAATTTCAAATGAATATATATTGACAAATGGAAACCTCCGTGATAATTGATTAACATATGATAAAAAAATCTAACGCTTGTTAGGCTAAATTGCGTGATGATTCACAGGCAAAAAAAGAATAATTCCTGGTTGGAAAGGGGGCTAAAAATGAATATCGCAAAAAACCTTGAGATTTCAGCTTTTCATTTTCCGGATAACCTGGCCTTGATGGATGAAAAGGCCTCTTTATCATACCGGCAGGTGGATATAGAATCCAATAAGATTGCAGCAGCGATTCAAAAAACGGGGATTGCCCCCGGCGACCCCGTTGCTTTATGCGCCCCCAATTCAAACGAATGGCTTTGTTTCTATTTCGGAATTCTGAAAGCAGGGGCAGTTGCCGTTACGCTGCCCTATGCCATGACCCGGAGTGAATTAATCCCGGTTCTTGACGACTGCAAACCCGTGATGATGTTTACCGATGATAAGAAATTCTCTGATTTTGAAGCAATAGCCTGTATCAAGACCATCATATCCGGCACCTCTAAGCCCGGGACAAGGCATACCACTTATGATGCATTGATTTTAAATGAAACCGGCAGCTTTCAAACCATTGAAAGAGAACCTGGCGATACGGCCGCCATCCTTTACACCGGCGGAACCACAGGAGTGTCCAAGGGCGTGGAGCTGACCCATCGCAATATCATGACCTCGGCTCTGAATGTGGCCCGTTGTGAACGGTCTGATGAAAATGACAGGGCTTTATGTTTTCTCCCCTTAAACCATGTGTTTGCCCAGATGCATATCATGAATTCCACCATCTTCAGCGCCGGGGGTCTGGTGATCCAGTCTTCTTTCAATATGGAATTATTGCTGAAGGCTGTCAAAGAATTTCAGGTGACCAAGTTTTTTTCAGTTCCTACGGTCTATATCAGGCTTTTGTCCCTTCCGGATCTTAAAGAAAAACTTGGTTCGATCCGGTATTGTTTTTCGGCCGCAGCCAGCATGGCCAGAGAAGTGGTAAAGGAATGGAAAACCCTGACCGGTCTGGATATTTTTGAAGCCTATGGCATGACAGAGAGTGCGTCCATGGTAACGTTCAACCATTATTACCGCCATGTGGCCGGGTCGGTGGGAACCGCGGTCCCCCAGGTTGAAATACGAATATGTGATGACGAAGGCCATGTCCTTGGGAAAAATGAGCCCGGCGAGATATGCATATCCGGCCCTAATATCATGAAGGGTTATCTGAACCGTAAAAAAGACACTGAAGCCGCATTCCGGGGGAGATGGTTCCGTTCAGGGGACGTAGGTTATCTGGACGATGATTCCTATCTGTATATTGTCGACCGGATCAAGGAATTGATAATCACCGGCGGGGAAAATGTTTCGCCAAGAGAGGTCGAAGAAATCCTGTATACCCGGCACGAAATCGAAGAATGTGCGGTTATCGGTCTCCCTGATAAAGAATATGGCGAAAAAATCGTTGCCTATATGATTCCCAGGCCCGGTCAACAGATCGATCCGGTATCGCTGAAAGCTTATTTGAAAACCAGGTTGTCGCCATTCAAGGTTCCAAAAGAATTTATCAGTGTTTCCAGTCTGCCTAAATCCAGCACAGGGAAATTGTTGAAAAGAGAGTTGAAAACCAGGGCCATGGAAAAATCCGATAAGGCCTGATATGGATCAATATTTTTATAGACGGAGTGATAGATAAATGGCCCAGGTCATTGCAGATAGAAGGGATGTTGAGTTTGTTCTCCATGAACAGTTTGAAGCCGGACGCCTGAGCAGGCACAAAAGATATTCGGAATTTAACAGAAAGGTGATGGACATGATCTTGTCCGAAGCCCGGACCCTTGCCGTTAAAGAAATTTTACCGACTCTAAAGACAGGCGATCAGACCGGTTGCCGGTATGAAAACGGGAAAGTAAGGGTCCCGCCGGAATTCAAACGGGCCTGGAATCTTTTAATCAAAGGGGGCTGGTTTGCCCCCTGCCAGGACCCGGAATGGGGAGGGCAGGGAATTCCCCATTCCCTGAATGTTATGGCCCAGAATTACCTGATCGGTGCCAACCTGTCGCTCCTTATGGTGGCGGGTCTGAATAACGGGGCAGGGCAGATCGTTGAGCGGTTCGGTTCGGGCCGGCAGAAAGCCTTGTATCTTGAAAAATTATACACGGGTCAGTGGGGTGGAACCATGGTGCTGACCGAATCCGAATGCGGGTCAAACCTGGGGGATCTTTCCACATCGGCTGTGAAAAATGAGGATGGGACATATTCTCTTACCGGCAACAAAATTTTTATCAGCGGCGGCGACCAGGACATGACGGATAATATTGTTCATCTCGTTCTGGCAAGGGTTGCCGGTGCACCTCCGGGCAGCCGGGGAATATCCTTGTTTATTGCACCGAAATTTCATGTGAATGAGGATGGGAGCCTGGGAGAGCAAAATGATATTATTTGCACCGGGATAGAGGAAAAAATGGGGCTTCACGGCAGCCCAACCTGCTCCATGGCCCTCGGAAGCCGGGGAAAATGTATCGGAACCCTTCTGGGAGAAGAGAACAAGGGTCTTCCCATGATGTTCGTAATGATGAACCATGCCCGTCTCATGGTCGGGTCCCAGGGTCTTGCCTGTGCTTCTTCAGCTTATCTTCATGCCGTTAATTATGCCAGGGAAAGAATTCAGGGGCCTCTTCCTTCCGGCAGGGATAAAACATCCGTGGCCATCATCAACCATCCCGATGTCAGAAGAATGCTGTTGACCATGAAATCCCATATCGAAGGGATGCGAAGCCTTTTATGTTATATCGCAGACCTGGAAGACCAAAAAATCGTCAGTGATGATGAGGCTGAAAAAGAAAAATGGCAAAACCTCATCGATATCCTGACTCCGGTCGGCAAAGGGTATGTGACGGATCGTGCGGTTGATGTCTGTAACATGGCCATACAGGTATTCGGCGGATATGGGTATACTGCGGAATTTCCAGTGGAGCAGATTTTCAGGGATGTCAGGATCACTGCCATTTATGAAGGGACCAACGGCATACAGGCCATGGATCTTTTAGACAGAAAATTGTTGATGAAAAACAACAGATTATTTTTCGATCTGGTGGATGAAATAAAAAAGACCATTACAAAAGCAGGTCAAAGGGATTTATTGTCCCCCCTTGCCGGTATGGTAGAAACGGCTTTGGATAAATTGGTTCAAACGGCCCGGAAAATGGATCAATCCCTTAAGGGGGAAGCGGTATTACAGGCTTACGGCTTTGCTTCCCTGTTTCTTGAAGCAACCGGGGATGTGATCATGGCCTGGATGCTTTTGTGGCGGGCGGCTGTTGCAGAAAAGAAAATTGAAACAGGTGTTGAAGGAAAAGAAGCTGATTTTTATGACGGTCAGTTAAAATCTGCAGATTTTTTTATGAGAACTCATTTGCCCGTGACCATGGGGAAAATGAGTTCAATTATGGATTTGTGCAGTGCAGCAATAACAATTTCCGATACCTCTTTTGGAGGAAAATAACAAACCTGGAAAAAGAAATTATATCCCAGGTCTCATGTTTAATCGGATCAACAACCACATTTTTGGAGGTATGAGCATGAAGCATGTTTCAGCAAAAAGTCTTTTTTTAATTGTTCTATCAGGAGTTTTCTTTTTGTCCCTGGCCCAGGTATTTGCCAAACCCGTTGAATTAAGGTTTTCAAGCGCTTTTCCCTTACAGCAGACCATTACAGGCAAAATTATTGTCCCCTGGATCGAAGAGATCAACAAAGCCGGTGAAGGCAAGGTGAGCATTAAATTGTTTCCTGCCGGTGCTCTGGGAAAAGCACCCGAGCAATTTGACCTGGCTGAAAAAGGTGTTGCTGACCTGACCTATCACCTGGCCGATTACACACCCGGCCGGTTTCCTCTGACAACTGTATTTTCCCTTCCTTTTATGCCGCCTTCAGGGGAAAAAGTTTCCGAAGCCATGTGGAAAACCTTTCAAAAAGAATCCAAATATCAGGAAGAATACGGCAAGGTAAAGGTGCTGGCCCTTTTCGGCCATCCCGGCGGCCATTTTCATACAGTCAAAAAACCCATCAATACCATGGCTGATTTCAAAGGTCTGAAGATCAGAACCGCCAACCCTTCCATCAGCAAGGCCTTAAGCCTCTGGGGAGCAGTCCCTGTTGCCCAGCCCATTACCGAAACCTATCAGTCCTTGCAGCTTGGAGTTCTGGATGGAACGGTTCTTGTGTGGGAAGGCATGGGAGTATTTAAATTAAATGAAGTCACAAAATTTACAACAGTGGCTGACCTTTATACCATGCCCATGATGATTGTCATCAATAAAGATGTCTGGGAGGGGCTTCCCGGAGATGTCAAAACCCTTCTGGAAAGCACCACCGGTCTGAAAATGTCCAAGGCGGCAGGAAAAGCGTTTGATGATGCCGAGAAACCCTTCAGGGAAATGACCATTGCCAAAGGGACCAAGGAAATAATTCTTGATCCGGCCGAGCTTGCAAAAATGAAAGAATCCACTTTTTCCTTAAGAGAAGAATGGGCTGCGGAAATGGAAGCAAAAGGATTGCCGGGAAAAGCGATCCTGAAGACCGCGCTTGAATTTATTGAAGAAAAATAGACGGCTGCAAAAAAGAAATAACAGACCGGACAATCAAGGGGGCTTTATGTTCACCTTGATTGTCCGGGCAGCAGGGATGAAGTAAACCATAGGAAAAATTCGAGGGTTTATGAATATTAGAAATTTAGTCAATACAACGGGTATTTTCAGCTATATACTGGCAAGGCTTGGCTGTCTGGCCCTTTTTATGATGATGGGCCTGACGGTTGTCGATGTCGTCATGCGGCATGCATTGAATGCCCCAATTCTGGGGTCTTTTGAAATTACCCGATATTTAATCGTTATTCTTATTTTTTCATTTGTCGGGTATGCCCAATCCCAGAAAGCCCATGTAAGTGTCGATATTTTTGTCAATACCTTTCCTAAAAAGGCTCAGTCGTTTATTGAGCTGTTCAATTATTCAGTCAGCCTGATTGTGATGATCCTTATTACCTGGAAGGGATATGAAAAAGCATTGGAAAGCATGGCAACCGGGGATAAACCCATGAACCTGCCGATTCCGGAATTTCCCTTTGTTTTTTTTCTGGCCTTCGGGTGCGGGATCATGTGTATAGAACTGGCTAGGGACATACTCAGAACGGTTTTTAAAAAATTAGGAAAAGAGAATAATCTATGAGCGCTGAACTAATAGGACTAATAGGGATTTTATTGTTGTTTGTATTCCTTGCCTTTAAGATGTATATCGGTATCGCCATGGCCCTGATCGGGTTTGCCGGCGTCAGCCTGATCGTAAACCTGGATGCCGGATTGAATCTTCTGGGCATGTCTCCCTGGGCTGAGGGATCATCCTATTCCATGAGTGTTATTCCGCTTTTTGTCCTCATGGGGCAGTTTGCTTTTGTTTCCGGTATCAGCCAGGATATTTATAAAACAGTTCATAACTGGATGGGGCATTTGAGGGGAGGGCTGGCCATGGCCACCATTGTGGCATGTGCAGGGTTTGCCGCAGTCTGCGGGTCTTCCCTTGCCACGGGCGCCACCATGGCCAAGGTAGCCATCCCGGAAATGAGAAAATACGGATATGATTTAAGCCTTGCAACAGGTTGTGTCGCTGCCGGCGGCACACTTGGGATTCTGATCCCGCCCAGTATCGGGTTTATCATTTACGGTCTTCTGACCGAAGAATCCATTGGAAAACTTTTTATGGCAGGGATCATCCCGGGCATTCTACTGGCCTTTCTTTTTTTGCTGGCTATTTATATTCAATGCCGCTTGAACCCGAATATGGGTCCCAAGGCAGAACCCACCACCTGGAAAACAAAATTTACTTCTTTGTATGGTACCTGGCCCATGCTGTCTTTGTTCGTACTAGTAATGGGGGGAATTTATTTCGGTGTGTTTACTCCGACAGAAGCGGCCGGGATAGGAGCTTTTGGTTCTTTTGTCATTACGCTTGGAAAGAAAAAACTCAATTTTAAAACCTTAATCGATAGCCTTCTTATTACCGGTAACATGACTGCCATGATTTTTCTGATTATCATCGGCGCAAATATTTTTTCGTCTTTTCTGGCACTGACCGGAATCCCTTTTATGCTGGCTGACGGCATCGTTGCCCTGGCCCTTCCGAGAATGGTCGTCCTTTTGATGATCATTATAGTATTCGTACTGCTGGGGTGTGTGATGGATTGCTTTGCCATCATGATTCTCATGGTTCCCATCCTGTTTCCCATTCTCCAGGCCATGAATTTCAATCCCATCTGGTTTGGCGTCATCATGGTCATTGTCCTGGAAGTCGGATTGATCACGCCGCCCGTGGGCATGAACGTTTTTGTAATCAAGGGGGCAGTGCCGGATGTGCCGCTGACCACCATGTTTAAAGGGGTATGGCCCTTTTTGATTGCGGCAATCATTTGTATCGGCCTTTTGACCCTGTTCCCGCAGATTGCTTTGTTTTTGCCTTCAAATATGTAAGACTGAAAGAAAAACAGCAGGCTGATTATCATATGACAGCCATGAGTCAAAAAAATAACTAACGATAGAAATAAAAATCTTACAAATGATAGATTTTTTTACCCATAATTGATCTGATTTTAAAAGAAGCAGAAATAAAAACGTGAATTACAGGAGGTAAGATGTCTCAGATATCAAAGATCGGTGTCATCGGCGCCGGGCATATGGGCAGCGGGATTGCCCAGAAAATAGCCCAGGAAGGAATGGATGTCGTATTGATCGATATAAAACAGGAATATGTGGAAAAAGGTCTTGGGACTATTAAAAGTCTTTTGGACGGCGGTATCAAACGAAAGATTTTTACCCAGGAAAAGGCGGATCAGACCTTAAGCCGTATTACAGGTGCAACCGATCTTAATGCGGTTGCCGATGTCGATCTCGTGATCGAAGCGGTTTTTGAAGACCGGAAGGTCAAGACCCAGTTGTTTTTGAACCTGGATAAGGTCTGTTCGGAAAAAACGATTTTTGCAACCAATACATCCAGTTTCTATGTTGGTGAATTTGCTGCTAAAATTAATCGCCCTGACCGGTTTATAGGGCTTCATTATTTTTTCCACCCGGCCAAGAATAAATTGCTGGAAATCATTCCCCATACCACAACCGGCAAGGAAACCATTGATAAAGCCATTCAATTTGCCGGTCGTCACGGGAAAATCGCTATTGTTGTAAAAGATTCACCCGGGTTTGCCGTGAACCGGTTTTTTATCCCCTCCTCCAACGAGGCAGCCAGGATGCTGGAAGAAGGGATGGGCAATATTCCCACCATTGAAGAAGGCAGCAAAAGGGCTTTCGGCATCGGTATGGGGTCTTTTGAAATTTTAAATGTTACCGGTATCCCTTTGGCGGTTCATGCCTCCAAAAGTCTGGGCGATGAACTGGGGCTTTTCTACGATACCCCTGCCATCATGAAAACCCAGATGGATAAAAATATGGACTGGGATCTTAAAACAGGTGAAATTGAAGAAGAAAAAATTGCTGCCATTGTGGACCGGTTTTACGGTATCTGTCTCGGTGTGGCTGCGACCATAGTGGATGAAGGGGTTGCCACCATGGAGGATGTCAATCTCGGGGCCAAGATCGGTCTTCGATGGAGCAAAGGTCCCTTTGAGATCATGAACCATATCGGCATTGACAAAACCTGTGAGGTGGTGGAAGCCATTACCCAAAGATACCCAGGCTTTAAAATGCCGGAGATCCTGATAGAGCAGAAAAAGATCGGTAAACCGTTTGCCTTTAAAGTAGTGGATCTTGATATAAAAGAGGATATCGCATGGATTACCATCAACCGTCCGGATGCCATGAACGCCTTGAATGAAGCTGTGGTTCAGCAATTGGCGGAAAAATTTGAAAAAGCTGAAAATGATCCCGGAGTCAAAGCCATCGTGTTCCAGGGCGCAGGTAAAACCTTTGTGGCCGGAGCTGATATCCAGTTTTTTGTGGACAGGATCAAAGTCGGAAAGATAGGCGATATTGAATCATTTACTCGGAAAGGCCATGAGCTTTTTTTAAAGATCGAAAACTGCCCGAAAAAAACCATTGCCCTTTTGGATGGATTGTCTCTTGGCGGTGGAAGTGAAATGGCCCTGGCCTGCCAATTTATTATAGCCACAAAGGCCGGGTCCATGGGATTTCCCGAAACCGGCATCGGCATCGTACCCGGGCTTGGAGGAATGCTCCGGATGGAACGTCATGTCGGGCTTGAGCTTGCAAAATATTATGTCTTCACCGGCAGGCCGTTGAGTGCACAGGATGCCCATGACCTGGGAATCATCACTAAAATTGTCGAACCTAAGGCAGTGGGTGAAGCCATCCGGGAGATTGCAGACCGGATTGAGACAGACAAATACCAGAGGCGGGCTATCCCAGAAAAATTCCTGGACCTTGCAAATGTCTTCAACACTGGAAACATGAACCATATTTTTGCCGGCAAGCCCCTGACCGGGTTGCCGGAAGACCTTGCAAAGAAAACCGCGGCCAATCTCAGCACCAAATCGATGATTGCCCTTAAAATGGCCGATGATACAATGAACAAACAGGTAAATATGTCCATACCCGAAGCTGTTGAATGTGAACTGGGTATTCTTGACAGGCTTTTTTCCACCCATGACGCCTTTGAAGGCTTGTCTTCAGTGGGACGCGGGAAACCTGTATTCAAGGGAAAATAAAAAAAGGAGAGTTTTAATGATGTATACAAAAGCGTTTATCCCCTATAAAGGGTATTACAGTACCCCTTTCTGCAAATGGCAGTGCAGCCTGGCCAATGAAAATTCCATATTTTTTGCTGCTCAAATGTCAAAACAATGGTTTGCCTCAAGAAATTTTGATGTGAATATGCTGGATTATTCCATCTTCGGCAATACCATCGGCCAGCACCATCAGTTCTATGCATCGCCCTGGTCGGCTGCATTGCTGGGTGCAAATTCCCTTCCCGCCATTGCCGTAAGCCAGGCCTGCACCACAGGGGCCACCTGTATCAACCTTGCTGCCATGGGCATTGAAAGCGGCTTGTATGAGACCCCTTATGTGCTGACCACGGACCGGACATCCAACGGCCCCCATACTATCTGGCCCAATCCCAATGGTCCTGGAGGGGAAGTCATTTCTGAAAACTGGAATATGGACAATTTCAACGCAGACCCCAATACCGGTAAAAAAATGGTGGAAACGGCTGAAAATGTGGCCAGGGAAAACGGGTTTACAAAAGAGGAATGCGACGAGCTGGTATTGCGGCGGTATGAGCAATACCTCATGGCCACGGAAAATAACCGGGCATTCCAGAAGCGGTATATGCTTCCTGCTGAAATAAAAATTTCAAAAAAGAAAACCGTCATTGTAGAAGAAGATGAAGGCATCATGGCATCTACTAAAGAAGGCCTGGCCGCACTGAAGCCGACCATACCGGGCGGGGTTTTGAGTTTCGGCGCCCAGACCCATCCGGCAGACGGCAATGCCGGCATCATTGTCACTACGGCTAATAAAGCAAGGGAGCTGAGTGCGGATGAAAAGATTACCATCCAGGTGGTGGCCTATGGCTATTCCAGGGAACGCAAAGGCTATATGCCGGCAGCACCGGTTCCGGCCACCCGCATGGCCTTGAAAAATGCCGGGTTGTCCATAAAAGACATCAGTGTGATAAAAACCCACAACCCGTTTATTGTCAATGATCTGTTTTTTTCAAAGGAGATGGGGGTAGATCCCAAGAGTTTCAATAATTACGGGTCTTCATTGATTTTTGGTCATCCCCAGGGTCCGACAGCCACACGTCTTATTATAGAGGGAATCGAAGAAACAGTGATGGCCGGTGGCGGCTATTGTTTGTGGACGGGCTGTGCTGCAGGTGATTGCGGTGCTGCATTGATCCTGAAGATTTCATAGCATCTTAAAAAAGATCAGATAAAGAAAATATGCGGAAATTTGATAAAAGCCGAATCTGACTGACCTCCGGAGTTTGGTGTATTTAAGTTTCCGCATTTTCATATCTGTACCGGCGATCTGAGAATCATAATTCAGCGTCAGGGGAAGAAATTTTCCCTTTGTTTGTGAGGCCGAAAAGAAAGGTTTCAAATATTTTTAGGGCCAGGTTTTCGGGTTTTATCTCTCCCTTGGGGTCATACCACCGGTAAATCCAGCCGCACATCCCTACCAGGCAATGGGCATCAATGGCAATATTTGCCGTTGAAAGCATTTTTTTTACGCAATAGGCTTCAATTGCCTTTCTCCAGAACATAAGATAGGTTCTCTGTTTTTCTTTAATCTGATCATACCATTCCCCGGTCAGGCAGTCATCGTCATTCAATATCAATTTAGTCCGGTATTTGTCATTGCAATAGGTGTCCACCTGATATTGAATGTATTTTTTTATGATATCAATGGAATCAGCGCCTTCCAAAGGAATTTTTTCAATTCCTGCGATCATATCATCCATATGGCTGTCCAGGATCTGAAACAAAAGCTCTTCCTTGCTTTTAAAATAATAATAAAGACCGGCAGTGGTCATTTCCGTTGCCCTGGCAATATCCCGGATGGTGGTCTTATCATAGCCCTTTTGCCACAGGGTTTTGGTAGCGATCCTGTATATTTCTTTTTTCCTGCGTTCCTGCTCTTTAAGCTTGTAATTTTTCATATGGCTCACATTAATCAAAAAATATGGTTTTGATAATTATCTGACAGATTGTTTTATCATCTGTCCGATAGAATAATCAAAATAAAGACTACAAATAATACCCTGTTTTTTCTAAAAGATATAGGGAACTTTCAGGTTATAGGATTTATAAACCACAAAGGTTTCCACAGACCGGATTCCGACAATGCTGGAAATCTCTTCAGTGTAAAATTCAAGCAGGCCGAAATCTTTTTTAAACAGAACAAGGACCAGAAGATCAAAGCGTCCGGTTACAACACTGACGGAAATAACTCCTTTCAGTTTGCTGATTTCTTCCCCTTTTTCAACCAGGTTCATTTCGGCAAGCTTGATCCCGATGACGACGATGCGATGGCCCGGTAGTTTTTCAGGATCAACAAGGCCGCATATTTCAAGAATCCCTTCGTTTTGAAGATTGTTCACCCTTGACCGGACCGTATTTTCCGTAATGGCGAGTTTGTCTGCGATGCGTTTAAAGGATTTTTTCCCGTTTTTCAATTCTCTGATGATGTCAATATTGGTGTCGTCTATTTTCATGATTCCCTCATTTTTTATTTTAAATGCTTTGGAAAACTATTTTATCCTTTCAATAGTAAATACTTGATGCTAAAAGAAAAATCAAAGTTTATTTATCAGGACTCCTGGAATTTATAGATAAGCTTGACCTAAATCAATTCTTTTTTCATTTGTTTACTCTATTCTGCCTGATAAATGCCGGTCGGATTACCGGAACTTAACTATTTACTCAAAGGAGGGGCAATGGTCTATTCCGGTATTATCGGGGTGGGACATCATTATTACTGGTTTGGTGAACCTTCTCTCTGGCTCGCCCTCGGGTCTACCATTTCCGCTCTGGAGCCGGTTCCCATCCGTCTTCTGGGAATTCCTGGGCGCTGGCGTCATGGGACTTTCCATTACGACGCCGGTGGTTAATTATTATGAACATGCCACCTATCTCACGGTCAACCACGGACACACCGCCCTTTTCGGAACCTACGGCATCCTTGCCATCGGGCTTCTCTTATTTTCCATGCGCACCATTGTCAAAGAAAGCGGATGGGATGTCAGGCTTCTTAAAATAGCTTTCTTAGGAACCAATGCCGGGCTTGCCGCCATGGTCCTGTTCATGCTCAAAGCCATGATGAACCTGAAACCGGTCACGGTTCAACCTGGAGATTCTTTTATATAAATCCCTGATGGGAGGCAAAAATGAAATTCAGTTCACTCAATGAATGTGCCATGCCGATTACAGATGAAGATATTGTTGAGGCCATGAAAAAAATTCCCGGCTATCTCGACATTACGCCTTCCGACTTCATGGAGGTGTATCAGGTAGCGTTCGATCATGCCCTGTCACGGCTGAGAAATGCCATACACGCGGAAGACATCATGACCCGGACGGTTATTTATGTCCATGAACACACCGCCTTGCCCGATGCGGTGAGGAAAATGGCTGAACATAATGTTTCCGGGCTTCCGGTCTTAAAAAAGGATCAGACCCTTTCCGGCGTGATTTCAGAAAAAGATGTCTTAAGGCAGATGACTGAAGATAAGAACCTGTCGTTTATGCGGATTATTCTCCAATGTCTTGAAAACAGCGGGTGCATGGCACAGGGTCTTAAAAAACGGATTGCCTCGGACATCATGACCTCTCCCCCGGTCACGGTCACGGCCAGGACCAGGGTCTTTGAAATTGCCGGCATCATGGACAGGTTCAATATCAACCGGGTCCCGGTGGTGGATGAAGGGTTCAGAGTTATGGGCATCATCGCCCGGTCTGATATTGTAAAAACCATGTGTTAATACCTCCATGAAAGGAACAACTTTGAAATATTTTCAGAAAATGAAGGGGGGCAGTTCCTGCCCTCCGGGAGTTCATCTTTCAGAAATCCTCTGGTCATGGGTGGGTGCGTTTATCGGAATCTCGGCAGTGGCGGTCCTGAATTTCAATATTTTCCCGGAAGGGGACCTCATCTTCATTGTCGGGTCCTTTGGTGCGTCGGCCGTCCTGATCTACGGCGCCGTCAGAAGCCCCCTGGCCCAGCCCAGAAATCTTCTGGGCGGGCATATCCTTTCGGCTGTCATCGGGGTGGCATCCTATCAACTGTTCCATGCCGTTCCCTGGTTTGCCGCCGCCTTTGCCGTTGCCACGGCCATAGCCGTCATGCATGCCACCCGGACCCTTCATCCGCCCGGCGGGGCAACGGCTTTGATTGCCGTGATCGGGGGGGATGCCATCCATGAGCTTGGGTTCTTATATGTGTTTCTGCCTGTTGGGACCGGGGCTGTCATCATGCTGATCGTGGCCCTGGTGGTCAATAACCTCACCGGGTCCAGAAAATATCCTGAATTCTGGTTTTAACGTGAATAAAGGAGGGGGATGATGAATATCACACAGCGTCTGATTAAGGAACACAAATTGATTCTCAGAGTCCTTGGCTTGCTCCGGCGCGCAAGAAAAATGATGGAATCAGGAGAAAGGGTTCCGGTAATTTTTTTTGAACCGGCCATGAATTTTTGTTCCGGTTTTGCAGATCAATTCCATCATTTTAAAGAAGAATTTTTGCTGTTCGGTCTTCTTTCCCATAAACACCATGGTGAGCTTGATTCCGCCATGGGTGCGCTTCGCTACCAGCACGAGCGCTGTCGGCAGAGTATTGCCGGGATCAGGCAGGCCTTTACCGGGTATGGGGAAAATGACGCCATGGCCCTGAGTTTTCTTCTTGAAAATCTGGCCGTGTATGTCTCGCTTCTACAGCGCCACATTTATGAAGAGGATGTTGTTTTTTTCCCCCTGGCGGAAAAAATCCTTTTATCAGAAGAAAAGCAGTCCCTTAACCGGCAGTTTGAAGACGAGGAAGACCGGTCCGGCGGCAGGCAGATCATATTTGAGAAATATGAAACCCTTGCAGATCAACTGACTCATATTCTCCCGGAGAGGTAAACATCATGGTAAAGAAAAAAAACTGCTGGGAATATATGCAATGCGGCCGTGAACCCGGCGGCCGGAATGCGCCTGAAGCAGGCGTCTGCCCGGCCGCAGTGGACACCACCCACGACGGTATTAATTCAGGGTGCTGCGGGGGGCGGTTCTGCTGGGCCGTGGCCGGAACCCTGTGCAGTGGTAAAATCCAGGGTACATTTGCCGAGAAAAGGGATTCCTGCACCCAATGCCCTTTCTACAAACAGGTCAGGGCTGAACAAGGCAGTCTCAACATCCGGACAAAATTTCTAAGATTTGTCCGGCCCTATTCAAAATCTTCTTTTTTTAAAAACCTGACCCCTGAAAGAATCCCTCAGGGAACCCGGTTTATCATCCAGGGCACTCCGGCCGATACCGCCTGTATTATCCAGCAGGGCTCCTGTATTCTTCTGGTTGAAAAAAAAACCGGCCTTTACCCTGTCGGCCATCGCGGGGAAGGGGATATCGTGGGTATGATCTCTCTTTTAACCGGTGAACCATCCGGATTCCATGTCGAAGCGGAAACCGATATGGATGTATGGGTGATCCGGAAAAAAGAATTTGACCAGATACCGGATGAGGACCCGGAGCTGTTTACGTTTCTGACCGAACTTGTGGCAGACCGGCTCGATCGCAAAGGCCCCATGGCCGAACGGACCATTGGTAAATACCTGATCACGGATATCCTGGGCCGCGGCGGATACAGCATTGTCTATAAAGGCATTCATACCGGACTGGAACGGCCCGTGGCCATTAAAATGATGCGCCATCATTTTTCCATGCAGCCGGAATTTATGAAGAATTTTCAAAATGAAGCAAAAATCATTGCAGGATTGAATCATGAAAACATCATCCGGGTATTTGATATTGAAACCAGGTTTAAAACAGTTTTTATCATCTATGAATTTCTTCACGGTGAGCCCTTAACCGATTTGATTCACCGGTTAAAACAGATACCGCCCCGCATGGCCCTGGCTTGTCTGGAACAGATGGTTTCAGCCATGGCCTATGCGGGTGAAAAAGGCCTGGTTCACCGGGACATCAATCCGTCCAATGTGATTGTCCTTTCCAATGACCGGATCAAGCTTATTGATTTCGGTCTGGCCGGTCCCATTGGAGCCGATGATTTCCAAATGGACGGGAATTTTAATTATCTGGCACCTGAGATTTTTGACGGTGAACCCGCGGATTTCAGGAGTGATATGTTTTCCCTGGGGTTGACGGCATTTCATATGGTTACAGGGCACCTCCCGTTTTTATCCGATAACCTGTCAGAACAAATGAAAATGATGCAAACCCGAATCATTCCGGACCCTAGAAAATTTGTGGACAACCTTCCGGAAAAATTACAGGAGTTTATTTTAAAATCTTGTAAAAAAGATCCTGACCAAAGATTTCAGACCCCGAAACAGGCACAGGACTTTCTGCTCAACGGGAAACCGCTAAAAGGCAATCGTCCTCAGAGGTCTGACAGAACCATCACCCGGACCCTCACCTTTGAAATCGGGACGGGCAGGGAAGAAGAATTTTCAATGCTCCTGAGCGAATTCGGCCGGAAGCTTTCAGAAATCAACAGCAGGATTCAGACGTTCAAAAAAGGATAAGTCATTATAAAAAATCAGACAAAATCCCCCTGGGACAGAAAACAGGACTGGTTTCAAACTGAAAATCTATTGATTTCAGCTCGAACCGATATCGGGCTCAGGCAGAATACCAACCAGGACCGATACGGGGTAAGGATTCTTTCCGACGGCACGGTACTGATGGCACTGGCAGACGGGTTTGGCGGAGAGCCGGGCGGTGAAATCGCCTCTCACCTTATCATGGAAAGTCTGCAAGATTCGGCATTTTTTTCCGGAAAAACCAGGCAGGCAGACCTGGTTGATTTTTTTTACCGGATGGACGGGAAAATTGCCGCCATGGCTGAAGAAACCGAAATCCTATCCGGGATGGCGACCACCCTGATCCTGGTTGCCATCAAAGACAGGCATGTTTTCTGGGCCCACTCAGGTGACAGCCGCCTGTATCATTTCAGAAACCCGGAACTGGCACAGATCAGCCATGACCAGACCCTGGCCCGGTTTTTAATGGATGAGGGAGAGCTTTCGCCGGATGATGCCGGCACCCATTATTCCCGGAATGTGCCGGACCTGTGTATCGGCTGCCGGGAATTAAAGCCTGAAACCGGGGAAATCCGTCTTGAATCCGGGGACATGGTCCTCCTGTTGTCTGACGGCGTCTATCGTTCCATGGATAAAAAAATCATGAATGAGGTCATAAAAAAGGCCGGTGCCTGTGTCCGGGCATCGGATCATCTGATTGAATTTTCCCTTTTGGCAGGTGGCAGGGACAATATGACGGCTGTCGTGGCAAAGATCCATTGACAGGAGAATGATACCCGGCTTGGGACAATTTTCCCGGCCGTTTATTCTGATAAAAGGGCTGGCCAGCGGGAATCAATTCAAGTTGATAAAATTTTATTCAGGATGTATAAGCTGAAGGCTATGAAGAATTCATACGGATTGGTTTTGGGTTTCCTGACAGTGCTGTTCTGGTCGACATCGGCAACCGCCTTTAAGATCACGCTGCGGTATCTGGATGTGCTTCAGCTTTTGTTCTATGCCATCATCACGTCAACGGTCATTTTGGGCGCCTATCTGGTCATAAACAAAAAATTTAAGGAAATATTCAGACTCCGGCCCGGAGAATATGCCTTCTATCTGGTGCTGGGATTTTTAAATCCGTTCGTATATTACTGGATGGCGGTGACAGCCTATGATCTTTTGCCTGCCCAGATCGTTCAACCCATCAATTATACATGGGTGATCACGCTTTCATTGTTATCGATCCCCTTATTGAAACAGACATTTTCAAAAATTCAGATTGCAGCTTCCCTGATCTGCTATGCAGGCGTGGTCGTGCTTTCCTACCGGCACAATCACGCTTCCGGAGTGGGGATAAACTATTTCGGTGTGTTTCTGGCAATTTCCTGTACCATCATCTGGGCATTGTACTGGATCTATAATATCCGGTCAAAACAGGACCCTGTAGTCGCCATTTTTCTGAATTTCGTTTTCAGCATTCCATTCATTGGTGCGGCTTGCTTTTTATTGTCCTCTTTTAGGTTTAATCATCTGGAAGGCCTTTACGGGGCGATCTGGATCGGATGTTTTGAGTTCGGATTTGCTTTTATTGCATGGATAAGCGCTTTAAGATCTTCATCAAATACCCACCGGGTTACGAACCTGATCTTTCTAACCCCTTTTATTTCATTGATTTTTATCCATACCGTGCTCGGTGAAGAAATCCTTTTGCAGACCTATATCGGATTCATCCTCATCATCTCCGGCATTGCATTGCAGAAATACAATGACTTCAGGCTGATGTTGATACCCCCGGTAAATAAAAAAACAGATTGCTAATGTCATGTGATATTT
>Ga0156388_1225_pt3 | contig 20958 bp, 19 predicted proteins | sample RifOxyA3_FD_108032 | JGI IMG/M metagenome (GOLD analysis project Ga0156388, IMG submission 108032) | Desulfobacterales bacterium RIFOXYA12_FULL_46_15
ACTGGGGCTTGACTTTGCCGTCCTCGGAGAAAATGAAATCTGCTGCGGCTCCACAGCCATGAGACTCGGGGATGTGGATGAATTCAAACGTGTGGCTGAAACCAATATGAAAACCTTTAAGGATCTTCGGGACAACCATGGGGTCAAAACCATTGTGACCTCCTGTGCCGGATGTTTCAGGGCCATTAAAAAAGATTACAGTCTTTCCGATGAATATGAAGACCATCTGGGCGGTCTTAAGATCATCCATACCACGGATTTTCTGTTTGATTATTTTAAGCAGGGCAAAATGAAGTTTACCAGGGAACTTCCCTGGAAAGTGACCTACCATGATCCCTGTCACACCGGCAGGCACCTGATTGATTTTGATGTGGACGAAGACGGGTCAAAGCAATGGAAAGGCTCTTATCTTGGAAAAAATGAAGACAACTGTCTCTATGACATTCCCCGTGAGATGCTCAAGGCCATCCCGGGTATTGATTTCAGAGAAATGGAAAGAACCAGGAGCAATTCCTATTGCTGCGGCGGCGGCGGCGGTGTCATGACCGGGTACGGGGACTGGGCCCACAAGAATGCAGGCTTAAGGATACAGGAAGCCATGGATACCGGTGCCGAACAATTGGTTTCCATCTGTCCGTTCTGCCATTTCAACCTTAATGAAGGCTCCAAAAGGATAAAAAGCGATATGAAAGCGTATGACTTGGTCGAACTCATAGATATGGTTCTTTAACCTGGCGTAAGGCTTTGCCAATGGTTTTCAACCCCTATGATATTATTATAAAAGTGTGCTGTCATTAAGGTAAACAGCGGCATTGAGTGAGACATTAAACCTTATGAACAGCTTTTTTTTAATTCATAGAAAAAGGAGAAAATGGATGAGTGCTTTGCAAGAAAACGGGCAGGAGCTGCCCTATGCAGGTGGTGTTTTAAAACTGCGTATTCCGTTTGTTCATTACAGGATCGAGTATCAGGATTTTATTCAAGGGGCGATTTTAAGCTGTGTTCCGCTGGGTATTACCGCTGCCATGGTAAAGGTATTGGGGATTCCCATAGAAATTGCCGTGTTAATGGTTGTCATCAACAATTTTCTTTATCTTCTTCACACCTCGTTTGGTGATCCTTCCGTCAGCGGCTGGATTACAGCCGGAATTCCGCTGTATATTTCTTATCTGACCGGGTTTCAGGAAGGGCCTGAAAGGATTAAAGCCCTGATCGCCCTTCAGATTCTGGTGGGGGCTATTTTTCTTGTTCTCGGGGTCACGGGGATCACGCGCTGGGTGATCAGGCATTTCCCGGTTTCCATGCGGTCCGGGATTCTCCTGGGCGCCGGGTTTGCTTCTCTCATGAGGGTTTTTGATCCCGGAGAGCCTTTTATGGGAAAAATGCCCATTTCATTTATCATTGCCTCCCTGGGAAGCTTTTTTATCCTGTTCTCGGCCAAGGCTCTCCGATTCAGGGCCAAATCCAGCCTGTTCGCCTGGGTGGCCGGTTTCGGAATTGCACCGGGATTTGTCATTGGTTATGTCGTTGGACTGATAACGGGTGAAATTGCACCGCCGGCCGGTGTTTTTGATCATTTTATCATTGCCATACCCCTAGGTGAAATGCTGTCTAAATTTTCGGTAATCGGGATCGGGATGCCGTCAGCCGGCCAGTGGGCGGCCGCCATTTCCCTTGCCATTGTCGCCTATGTTCTGGCCTTTGGAGATATCCTGGTTTTAGAAGCCATGATTGATGACGCCAACAATTCCCGTAAGGATGAAAAAGTAGTATTTGAAGTACCCCGAAACCACATCATTACGGCCATCAGAAACCTTTTCCAGGGAATTTTCGTACCCTATCTGCCACTATGCGGACCCCAATGGACCGGTGGCCAGGCTTTAGTTGTAAACCGGTTTAAACACTCTACTCCGGAACAGGAACCATCTTACTGGGGCGGCGCAACATCCATCTTCTGGGGCATGAGTCTGGCCATGATCTTCCATCCCTTTGTCCAGATTATTCTTCCGGCCAAACTGATCGGTTTCGGACTGACCCTGCTGATCCAGGGATATCTGTGTGTCTATCTTGCATTTGCCATGTGCACAAACAATGTCCAGCGGGGCATTGCAGGCGTCATGGGCGCGGCTCTTGTGTCAGCCAATTATGTAAAACTGTGGCACAGTGCTTTCTGGTCAGGCCCTACAATGGCTCTTATAGTGGGTGCGGTATTGTTTTTCTTTTTGGAATATGATGGATCAAAAAAAGAAGAGGAATCAGTCTCTTAACCCTTTGTCCTGAAAAAGACCAAAAAGTCTTCAGGGTGGGTGGCACTTTAGAAAAATCTTCAGACCTTTACCTGAACCATAAAGGCATGCCAACCACCCTGATTCCAACACGTTATCATAAATGCTACACAATCACAATGAGACATGAGGTGAAACCATGTGGAAAAAAGAAGCCAAGACAAACCTGATCCTGCTCCTGAAGGCAGGGCTCCCCTTCACACTTCTGGGAATGCTCATCGTTTTTGCAGGTATTTATATCTTAAAACAGGTATTTGCTGAAAACCAATATCTCACGGGGATGCTTTTTGCCTGGCTGGCCATTTTCTGGGTGATCTATCAGCCCCTTTTTAAGAATCAAATCATAAAAATCAAAGCTCAGATAAAAAATAATTAAAACAATTTTTACAAAATTATAAGTTTTGTGGAGGCAGTGATGAATTTAAAAGAAAGAGTTATGAATCAATTGCTGGGAAAACCGGTGGACATTACCCCGGTGGGATGCACCACCACATACGGCATGGTGGATTTGATGAAAAAATGCGGAGCAGAGCGGCCCCTTGCCGATACAAATGCCGAAGCCATGGCCACCCTGGCCCTGGCAGGAGAGCTGGCCGGGTTTGAAATGGTCAAAGCCATGGGCTGGGATATTACCCCCATGAGCGAGGCCTTTGGATGCAAGCTCGGCATTCCCCAGATTGACCTTCAGTATTGCATCAAGGAACATCCGTTTGCAGAGAGCCTGGACGGACTGGATTACCCTACTGATTTCCTGAGCCGGGGAAGATTTCCAACCTATAAAAAACAATTTGAATTGCTTAAAAAAGAAGTGGGTGACCAGAAAGCGATTTTCGGTGAATCCGAAGGCGCCTTTACATGCGGGGCCAACCTTGTGGGAACCGAGAACTTCATGAGATGGACATTTAAGCGGGTCGCAGATGTGGAAAAAATTCTTGATGTTACCAAACAGGCCATGATCGATGTCATCAATTTTGCCTTTGAAAACGGGGCAGACTATTATACCATGGCAGAGCCGACAGCAGGTCCGGCCCTCATGAGTCCCAAAATGTTTAAGAAATATGTTGTCCCCATGCTGACGGATATTGTTTCCAAAACCAATGGCCCTCTGGTACTCCATATCTGCGGAAATACCGATTTGATTATTCCTTTGATGTGCGAAACCGGCGTAAAGGGTCTAAGCATTGAAGAGGGCGCCAATATGAAAGAAGCAGTCAACATTGCTCATCAGAACGGCGTCAGGATATTTGGAAATGTTGCTTCCGCCACTACGCTTTTCATGGGAACACCGGAGCAGGCCTATAAGGAAGCCATTGCCGCCCTTGAAAACGGAACCGATTTCCTTTGCCCGGGCTGCGGCATTGCCCCTGGATCACCCCTGGAAAATGTAATGCAACTGAAAAAAGCCCGTGATGATTATTTTAAATAGCCGCGTATCTTATCTGTATGCACAAGACCCGGTATTGAAATCCGGTTTTTAGGGATTTCAATACCGGTACACAATACCAGGGTCCTTCTGCTGTTAATGGGAAGCCGACCATGGATGAGGCAGTTGAATTAAAAATATTCAAACATCAGATGTTTTAATATTTTGCTTGACTTGATTGGGATATTTGATTACCCTTTAACGGATTTTGAAATAACACGACAGCACCCTGAAATTGTTACGCCTTAAATAAATTAATAAACAATGAAACCCTCTGCTGATAGAAAAATAAAATTTTTTGGCTGTTCCCTGGATTGCGATGAAAAATATGATTCCATCCAGGACAAACTACATATCATGAAGACTGCCGAAGATTTTTACGATCCGCTGGACGGGGTCATGGCTTCTCTGTCTATTGATATTCCAACCGGTCTCTGGGATAATACCGGCACATTATCCATCCCGACCTGGCTGGGTCCGAAACCGCTTCCCGGGGATCGCCCGAAAATCAGCACGGAAAATTTTATTTCATTTATTGACGGCAATGGGTGCAGAAAAACGGCAGATGCGGCAGATCGGTTCGTTACGGAACGAATCCTGCCCCACATCCCCTGTCTGATAGGCATTGATCATTCCGTGACCGGCGGTGTTTTTTCCGCACTGTCCCGGTATTACGGATGTGCAGACATATCCTTGATCATCATTGACAGCCATACGGATGCAATTCCCATGTCCGCACTCAGCGGCGCCGTTCAATATGACGCAGAAACAAACCCGTCTTCCGTGCATGATCTTAATGATCCGTTTTTATACAACCGCCCGGATTCATACAATGCCGCCACCTTTGTGCACAGCCTGATTGCTGAAAAACAGGTGGACCCTGAAAATTTATATTTTATCGGGGTGAGCGATTACCCGGAAATTAAATCTCTCAGGATCAAGGATGCGAGAATCAAAAAATACACCCAATCGTTTGTAAGACTGAAAGATCTGGGGGCAAAAATCATCACCAAAAAGGATTGCAAATTAAACCCTGGAAAAATAAAAGGGTTTTTATCCAAAATATCCACCCCCTACGTCTATGTTTCCGTTGATATGGATATCGGCGCAGGCAATGCCCTGGAAGGCGTCAGGTTTCGCAACTGGAAAGGTCTGGACGAATCACAGATCTATAAAATAGCCGGAATGGTGAGACAGGTCCTGTCCGGTTCCATTCGCCTGGCAGGAATGGATATCTGTGAAATCGACCCCCGCAGGGCAGGATTGACCTATCCTTCAGGCACGGATCAGACCTATAAAATAGCGGCAAACCTGATAAAAAAAATTGCATTTAATTAATGACCCCCGGGAAAAGACATTCCTTCTTTCCTGGTTGAATATAATAAAAAAAACACAATGAGGTAAGCTACAATAAAGGAGACTCAACATGGAACTGAACAGGTATTATGATACTGAAAATGCATCTGTAACCCCCCCTGTTAAAAAACTGAAATATTTTGTTGACGGAGAATTCAAGGTTTCTGCCACAAAAAATTATATGGACTGCTACAACCCCTCCACAGGGGATGTGATCGCCCAGGCCCCGCAATGTACCCTGGAAGAAGTGAACGAAGCCGTTGCCAGTGCGGCAAAAGCTTTTCCCGCATGGGCTGCGACCCCGGTAAGCAAGCGCGTTCAGGTTTTATACAAATTCAAGGCCCTTGTGGAAGAACATCTGGAAGAGCTGACCTATCTTCTGTGCCAGGAAGAAGGAAAAAACTGGACAGAATCCATGGGAGACGTTTTAAAGGTAAATGAAGTGGTTGAATTTGCCTGCGGTGCCCCTCATCTGATGAAAGGGGAATCTCTCATGAATGCCAGCAAAGGATATGACACAGTGCTTTACCACCACCCCATTGGTGTGTTTGCCGGTATTGCCCCGTGGAATTTTCCTGCCATGATTCCCCACGGATGGATGACCCCCATCTGCGTTGCCACAGGAAACTGCATAGTTCTCAAGGCAGCCAGCTTTGTTCCCCAGTCCTCTTTGCGGCTGGCTGAACTCTGGCGTGAGGCAGGTCTTCCCAAGGGTGTCCTCAATATTGTGACCGCCGGCAGAAACGAGGCTGAAATTTTCCTGCATCACCCGGATATCAAAGGCGTCACCTTTGTCGGCTCCACCAATGTGGGCAAACATATTTATAAAACCGCAGCAGCCAACGGGAAAAGGGTCCAAGCCCTGACCGAAGCAAAAAACCATGCCCTGGTGCTGAAAGATGCAAAGCTGGAAAGAACTGCCCGCGGCATTATCAATGCCTATTGCGGCTGTGCAGGGGCAAGATGCATGGCCTGTCCCGTAATTGTGGTGGAAAATGAGGTTGCAGACGAGCTTGTGGCTTATCTGAAAAAATTTGTTGCTGAAATGACCCTGGGACCTGCCTATGACCCCAATACCGGCATGGGACCCATCATGAACAGGGATCATTTGAAATTCATCACCGGATGGATTGAAAAAGGAATCAAACAGGGAGCCGAACTTATTGTGGACGGCAGAGACCCGGTGGTGCCCGGATATGAAAACGGATTCTATCTTGCCCCCACGATTTTTGATCATGTAACGGAAGAAATGACCATCGGGGATGAAGAAATTTTTGGCCCGGTGCTGTGTATCAAACGGGTGAATTCATTTGAAGAAGGGCTTGCCATAATGAACCGGAACCGGTTTGCCAATGGGTCGGTCATATACACCCAGAACGGACATTATGCCCGTGAATTTGCATTCCGGACAGACGCCGGCATGGTGGGTGTCAATGTCGGCATTCCTGTTCCCCTGGGGATTTTCGGGTTTACCGGTCATAAAGACTCCTTTTTCGGAGATCTGCATTGCATGGGCAAAGACGGCTTTACCTTTTTCACAGAGACCAAGTGTGTCACTCAAACCTGGTTTTCTGAAACCGAAGGAATTACCGGCAAAGTGGATACCTGGGATGGAACCATTACCTCAATGCCGGACAAATAGATTACCGGGCATATAGTGCCTGTTTACGGTGGACCGGTCCTTGTCCTTGATTTTATGGACAGGGGCTGGTTCACTAAAGACCGTTTGATGAATTTTAACTTGTTAAAAGGAAATATCTCTGGTAAAAACCGGTTGATTTTTAAAAGAATTAACAATGGGAGGTTCACCTATGCGCCATCTCATTACTGAGATACAAAGCCTGGGCGTTCAAGTTCAAAATAAGATTACCGGACGTAAAAGCGGTGCCGGTCCTGCCGAAGGCCGTGCCTTTTTAATCAACAATGTGCCGGTCAGCGTACCCATTGCTGCCGATTTTGTCTCAAACTCCCCTTATTCGCTTCAGGAAAAAGACCCGGGATATTATCTGCTGAAAAACGGGAAGCCGGTTTCTGATGTCCGGGTTGTTCCCGAGCCGGAATTTTACGGTCTGTCTACAGAGGATGGAATTGCTTACCAAAGGATCGCCCTTCTCCATGGGAAGGATTGCCTTGCCACAACCGTCCTGCAACGATGCATCCATTGGAAACAGGGTAGAAAATGCAGCTTCTGTGCCACGGAAGCCTCACTTGCCGGCAAACAGACCATTGAAAAAAAAACCCCGGACCAGCTTGCCGAAGTGGCAAAAGCCGCCCGGGATATGGATGGCATCACCCATATGGTCCTTACCTCGGGCACAGGAGACCCGCCGGGCAGCGAAATTCCCTATCTTGCAAAATGCGCCAGGGCCGTAAAGACCCATGCCGGCATACCGGTCCAGGTACAGATTGCCCCTCCCCCGGATCTGGATCTTATGGACGAACTCAAGGAGGCAGGCGTAGAATCCCTGGGCATCCATATTGAAAGCTTTGATATGGACATTCTGTCAAAGGTTGCACCCGTCAAGGCAGCCATTGGTATAAGCCATTATGAGAAGGCCTGGAAAAAAGCGGTGCAGCTCTTTGGCGTCAACCAGGTCAGCAGTTTTATTATTGCAGGCCTGGGCGAAACCGTTTCCTCCATTGCCTGGGGCAGTGAATTCCTGGCAGACCTCGGGGTATATCCTTTTGTGGTTCCCCTTCGCCCCATCCCGGGGTCCAGGTTTGAAACCGCTGCCCCGCCGCACCCGGATGTCATGAAACCCGTTTATGAGGCAGTTGCAAAAATTCTCCGGGACAAAGGGCTTTCCACGCAGAGCATCCTGGCCGGGTGTGCCAGGTGCGGGGCCTGCTCTGCATTATCATCCTATGAAAATAATAAAAAAGAGGATCTCATCTGCCATTCAGCCAGAAACCAATCTGAAAAATCCCAGGCCTTTAAAATCCGCCGGGAGGTTTTTGTCAGGGAACAGGGATTATTTAACGTGTCTGACCAGGATGACAATGATCCCGACTCCATTCACCTGGTTGCAAAGATAAAAGGAAAAATTATCGGTACTGTCCGGGTCTATCAGGAGGATAAAACCTCTGACCACTGGATCGGCGGAAGGCTTGCGGTAGAAGAAAAATTCAGGCACACCCGTGCCGGATCAAATCTGGTCAAAGAAGCCATGAAACGGGTGCAAAAAAAAGGCTGCACTGTTTTCACCGCCCATATCCAGGAAAAAAACATTCCGTTTTTTTTAAAACTTGGATGGAGCCCCATTGAACCTGTCAAGCCCCATTTCGGGCAGCCCCATCAGAAGATGCAGGCCGATCTGGACCTTGTTTTGAAAGATATTGACGCATGAACGGATCAAATCTAAATGAAATCATCGCATCCATCAGAACCTACGCCGGCCTCACCCGCAAACAGCCCATTAAAGATGTCGTGACCCAGCTTAAGGCAACCCACATATACGGGTCTGCCCTGCCGAGTTTCGGTGATGATGCCGCCGTCATCCCCTTTAAGGATGAATACCTCTTGTTTGCAACCGACGGTATGATGACAGGCCTGATCATCAATGAACCCTATGCTGCCGGTAAAGCCTCGGTCATGGTTACGGTCAATGATATTTATTCCATGGGCGGACGGCCCATCGGCATGGTCAATGTCCTGGCCAGCGGGGATGAAGAGCAGCGCGCCCTGATTGTGGCAGGCATTGAAAAAGGCTGCCACAAACTTCAGGTTCCAATGCTGGGCGGGCATCTTCATCCTGACACCGGTATTTTAACCCCTTCCCTGAGTGTGGCCATTCTGGGCGTGGCCAAAAAACCGCTCAGAAGCCACCAGGCCCGGAACAAAGACAATCTGATCCTTGCCGTCGATCTGAATGGAAACCGCGGCTGCAAAACTGTTGTAAGCTGGGATGCAAACTCCGGGAAAACCCCTGAAGAACTTTTGTACCGGCTGGAAGCCCTGCCCTTTATTGCGGAACAGGAATGGTCTTGTGCGGCAAAGGACATTAGCAATGCCGGTATCCTGGGGACAGTTTCCATTTTCCTGGAAAACTCGGGAAAAGGCGGAGATATCAATATTTCCAGCATCCCGAGACCAGCCGGCATTGACCTTATTGACTGGCTTAAATGTTTTCAGAGTTTCGGGTTCATCCTTGCAGCGGCCCCTGAAAACTCTCAAAACGTCCTGGATTTATTCTCGAACCGGAACATTGATGCTGCAATCATCGGAACCGTTACGGACACGGACCGGGTCATCCTGGAAGACAGCCTTTCCTCTGCCGTGTTGTTTGATTTCAGCGTTGATGAAATCACAGGCATCCGGTATAAGGCATAGAACAAATCATTTAACCGACCTTGCAAAGAGAGGAATCCTTAAATGTTTATTGACGGAAAATGGGAGCAGGCTGAAGACAAGGCCACATTTGATGTATTCAACCCGGCAACCGGTGATGTGATCTCAAAGGTAGCAGATGGGAGCCAAAAGGACATCATTTCTGCCATTCATGCTGCGGACAAGGCCTTTCCCATGTGGTCATCCCTGACTGCATACCAGCGCTCAGGCTATTTATATAGAGCCCATCAACTAATGATGGATAGAAAAGAAGACCTTGCCCGGACCATGACCCTGGAACAGGGGAAACCCCTGGCCGCAGCCCGCAATGAAGTCCAGTACGGAGCGGATTTTTTGTTGTGGTTTGCCGAAGAAGCCAAACGGGTTTACGGTCAGACCATCCCCTCTTCAAGGCCGGACCAGCGGTTCATGGTGATCAAACAGCCCCTGGGGGTCGTAGGGGCCGTCACTCCCTGGAATTATCCGGTCTCCATGATCACCAGAAAACTGGCCCCGGCCCTTGCCGCCGGATGTACCGTTGTATTGAAACCCGCAGAGGCCACACCTCTTTGTGCCATTGAAATGTTTAAAATTTTTGAAGATGCTAAAATTCCCAAAGGCGTAGTAAACCTTGTCACCAAACTTGACCCGAAACCAGTGGGAGAAGAGTTTGTGACCCATCCCATGATCCGGAAACTCACATTTACAGGTTCCACCCAGGTGGGAAAAATGCTGGCCGGCAGAGCTGCGCAGCATATGAAACGCATTTCGCTTGAACTGGGTGGCCATGCCCCGTTTATTGTGTATGATGATGCCGATCCTGTCCATGCTGCCAAAGGTGCGGTGCTGGTAAAATTTCTAAATACAGGGCAGGCCTGTATCAGCCCCAACCGTATTTTTGTCCCCTGTGACAGGGTGGATGCCTTTGCAACGGAATTTGCAAACCGTGTCAACGCAATGAAAGCCGGAAACGGAATGGAGCAGGGAGTTAAAATCGGCCCCCTGGTAGGACCGGACGCCATCGCAAAGGTTGAAAACCAGGTAGCAGATGCCCTGGGCAAAGGCGCACACCTTATCACCGGCGGCAAGAGGCTCACGGACGGAGCCCTTGAAAAAGGATATTTCTATGCTCCCACGGTTCTGACCCATGTAACAAGAGACATGCTGATCTTCAGGGAAGAAACATTCGGCCCGGTTGCCCCCATTATTGCCTATGATCCGGAAGATGATGTGATTGCCATGGCCAACGATACAGAATACGGTCTTGCCGCCTATGTCTACACCACAAACATGTCCCGTGCCATGACAGCCTTTGAACGGCTCAGATTCGGCATTATCGGGATCAATGACATCAACCCCACTTCAGCCTCTGCCCCCTTTGGCGGGATGAAAGACAGCGGCATGGGAAGGGAAGGTGCCAAAGAAGGCATCAACGAATATCTTGAAACAAAACTGGGGGGCTTTTCCATCTGACATGCAGAAATTAATTTTTAATCAGATCCAAAGGACATATAAGTGGTATCAAAACACACAGACATCTTGACAGCCTTAAAACAGGCAGTGATCAAATTCAATGAAAAAGACTGCCGGGATATTGCTAAAATGGCTCTTGACCATGGGATTGACCCCAGGACAGCCGTGGATCATGGGCTGATCCCTGGCATGGAAAAAGTGGGCATGCTGTTTGACACCAATGAATATTTTGTTCCTGAAGTTCTTTTGAGCACTGATGCCTTTTATGCCGCACTTGAAATCCTTTCCCCGCACATTCCCAAAAATGATATGAAATCAAGAATTTCAGTGGTGATCGGTTCTATTCTGGGAGATGTCCATGATATAGGCAAAAACCTTGTAAAAATAATGTTTGACATCGAAGGCTGGGAAGTTCACGATCTTGGCCGGAATGTTCCTTTTGAAAAATTCGTTGAAAAGCATCTTGAGGTCAAATCAGATGTTATTGCAATTTCAGCCATGATGACCACTACCATGATGGGGATGAAAAAGGTGGTGGCCATGGCCAAGAAAGAAAACCCGGACTGCCTCATCATGATCGGCGGGGCATCGGTTACAAAGGAAATAGCCGATGTTTTCGGTGCGGACGGCTATGCCGCCTCACACACCGAGGCTGTTTCCGGAGTGCTCAACATGATAGAACAATACCATGCATTCAAACAAAATTTTCCCTGTTCAAACCGCCATAAACTCAAAAGCCCTCCACTACCAAACCATAAAAACCGTCTTTTGGACTAGGACCTGTTTCAAGCCTGAAATATAAAAGCCGTCTTTTTTAATGAAAAAAACATCCCATGGACGATTTACATGATTTACAGCCATTTGTTAGGATGCCTGATGTTAAAGAATCTTAATAATTTAAAAGAGCTTGTCAGAAATTTTAACTCAGAAATTTTAACATAGTTAACGGATGCAGGGGGAAAGATGTTTCAATTTCAAAAAGAACAAATCGTATGTGAAGCTGGTGGCGTAAAATTCGGTGGCCATCCCGGAGATATTGCCATTTGTTTTTTAGAACCGGAACCTCCAAGGTGTAAACCATGAAGGATGATCCTACCTCCAGGTTTCCCGGGGCTGATGAGTTTGAGCCCGTCCAGCCCAGGATTGCCACGGGAAAAGCACCAGTCCTGGTGGAGATCATCTGTGAGAGGGTCCACTGCGTCATGTATGATTATGCCATCAATACAGTGGATATGGTTGCAGAAACGTTTGGAGATCAGATTGATATTCAAACCATCATCCGCCGGGGAGACCTGAAAAACGCCATGCGGTTTTTAAGCCTGTGCAAAAAAGCCGGAAGGCTTTTGTCTGTGCCGACGATCCTGATCAACGGGGAGGTTGCATTTTCAACTGTTCCCCATCCCGATGAGCTGAAGGCTGCCATTGAACGGCACCTTTTATCTTCAACACACTCAAGTAACATAAATGCCGAATCAGAATCATCCATATTCTGATTAAAATTAAGCTTTGAGACGATTTACACATCAAGTCTCCCCATACTAAAGATACCATGCGGTAAAAAAATTCCAATAGCCAACTTTAACCTAAGACCAACGAGGAGGCGACACGCAGCAAGAGCTAAACCAGATGTCAATCATTCATTAACAAAACCAATGAGGAGGCAACAAGCATGGCAAAGCAGATGTTAATTGATGCCTACAGGGGGAAAAGAACGGTTTCCGCCCCGTGGGTTCCTTATTCAGGTGTTCATTGCGCTTTTCTTATCAATGAAAAAGCCAATGCATTTCTTCAAAGTCCGGAGCTTTTGGCAAAAGGGGTGGTCTATACGGCTGAAAAATATAAGGCAGACGGTATCCCCCTGTTGTTTGATCTGTCAGTGGAAGCCAATTCAGTCGGATGCGATTTAAAATGGTGGGAAGACAATGTCCCGTCCGTATCCAGCCACCCTTGTTCAGACAAGACCCCGGAAGAAGCCGGGCTTAAAATCCCCACCCTGGATTCAGGGAGATGGCCCCAGATATGGCAGGCTGCAAAAATAGCCAAACCAAAACTGGATGCCCTTGACTGCGCCATGATGGGTCTGGTCTGCGGTCCCCTGACCCTGGCTTCCCATCTTGCCGGCGTCCGTATTTTTACCGATGTGTATAAACACCCCGATTTTGCACACAAGGTACTTAAATTTGCCGGCGAAGTCTGTGAGGCTGCGGCAAAATTCTATATCGATATGGGATGTGATATTGTCGCCATTGTTGACCCGGTAGCATCCCAGATCAGGGATACCACCTTCCGTGAATTTGTCACACCCAACTGCCAGGCTACCATTAAAGCCATTCACGATGCAGGTGTGACATCCTCTTTTTTTATCTGTGGTGACTGTACAAAGGTTATAGATGAAGTCTGCAGCCTCGGTACCCACGGATTTGCCATTGATGAACAATTGAATATGAATTTTATCAGGGATAAGGCCCTCAAAGCCGGCCTGGGCTTTGGCGGCAATTTAAAACTGACCCTCTCCCTGAGCCTGGGTCTGATTTCACCCAGGGAGGATGCCATTGTCAGCCTGGCAGCCGGAGGATCACACGGATATACGTTCGCACCCGGCTGAGACCTTCCCTACGATGTTCCGGTGGAACATATGATGCAGGCATACGAAACAAAGGCCTGGTTTGAAGAGACATTCCCCAGGTATCCGGAAACCAGAACCAAATAAACAGGAGGGTAACAAATGGCTGAAAATAAGATTACAGTTGACGTTTTAACCCTTGATAGTGTTCAATGTGCTGCGTGTGGGTATATGATGGAATCAATGGCGGCAATGCCCCAGGAAGTTCAGGAAATCATTGAATACAAGGAATGGTCCATAAAAAATAAGACCGGCATTGGTAAATTCATGGAATTAAAGGGCAAGGTCCTGCCATCCATCTGTATCGAGGGTGATATTGTGTTTCCAAGCATCATTCCCCAGTACGAAGAATTGATTGATGAAATGATCAAAAGAGCCAAATCTCCAGGACTGGTGGAAAAATTAAAACTTGCCCGGGATAAAGGATTTCAGTTTGACAAAGTCACTGAAAACCTGAAAAAGGCAGGTGCAGGCCTGAGTACCAGAAATGACAGCTGATATTAACCAGCTATTCCGTTAGGGGTGTTCCCCGGCTGCGTTGAGCCGGGGAACACTGACGGACAGGAACTGATATGAAAAATGAAAACGAAACAGGCCTGGTCCGGCTGGAAGTTCTTCATGAGGGTGAACATTGAGTGCCTTGCGCATATATGGCCAGGCTGGTCCAGGAAGCAATAACAGGGTTTGAAGACAAGATCGTTTACACAAAGGTGATTACCAGAACCCTGGACGGTGCAAACCGGCACAAAGAGCTGATCCGGCAAAACCAGGGTCTTCTCCCTGTGCCGTCCATTATCATAAACGGCAGACTCGCGTTTAAGACCATACCGGGAAAAGAAGACCTTGTGGCGGTTCTTCATACTCTTATGGATAAACAGACGTAAAAGGAGAGGCCCGTGGACAAAATCCAAGTGGATGTTCTTTTGACTGATTTACGGCAGTGAACTGCCTGTGTCTATATGGCTGAATCGGTAAAGGCTTTACCGGAGAAATATCAGGAAATGATCCATGTGGCTGAATGGGATATGAGAACCCTCGCTGGTGTAAAGCGGTTCCGGGAAATCAAGGCAAAATCCCTTCCCAGTATTGCCATGGATGATGAAATCGTTTATTCATCCATTATTCCGGGGCAGGAAGTCCTTCAACAGGAAATATTAAAAAGATTTCAAAAAAAGAATACCAACTAACCCCCTCAAGCATAAAGGAGAGATCATATGAAAATTCAAGTCCTGGGTTCAGGTTGCAAAAGCTGTGATACCTTGTATGAGAATGTAACCAGGGCATTGGAAAAAACCCGGCTCACCGGGGCTGCCACCCTGGAAAAAATCAATGACATTGACTATTTCATGAAAATGGGGTTGTTCACAACACCCGGCCTTGTAATTGAAGGAGAGTTGATTTCATCCGGAAAAATTGTGACAGAAGAAGCGCTCATCGATATTCTGAATTCCAGAAAATAAACAACCCGGATAAATAGGAGTAACAATGACATGGCTGGAACAACAAATGTAATTCTGGTCACCGGATTCCTCGGGTGTGGGAAAACAACTTTTTTAAACCGGATCATCAAAATATTCCCCAAAGATCTGAAATTAATGATCCTGATGAATGAATTCGGGGAAATCGGGCTGGACGGCACCCTTATTGAATCAGATGAACTGGATATTCTTGAAATCAGTAAAGGCTCTATTTTCTGTGTATGCGTAAAAACCGATTTTATAAGATCCCTGAACCAAATCGCCCAATCCATCAGGCCTGATGTCCTGATTGTTGAATCCACCGGTGTGGCCAATCCTTCTGATTTGAAAAAAGACCTGAACCTGACTATTTTTCAGAACCGGTTTAGACTGTCCGAACAGATCTGCCTCATTGATGCAGACTGTTTTGAAGATGCCTATGAAACATTTGTCTCCGTAGAAAAACAAATTGCCTCCTCAACCCTGTTTATAATCAATAAAACTGACCTCGCAACTGAGCAAAAGGTTTTACGAATCAAAGACATTGTAAAAAAATACCACCCTTTACCAGAGTTTTTTGAAACCACCTATGCCGATGTTCCGCTTGAAAGGTTTATCCCGGGGATAGAAAAAATTGAAACCATGGCGCAAGACACCAGGGTTTCAATTTTACCGGAACAGCTGGAACAGGCCATAGACAAACTTCTTGAAAACCCTGACCCAAACTCTGTGCCCCCGGACCGGCTATTGTCGGCCATTTTTTCCTGGGGTGGAAAGGATATTGAAGCCTTTAAGAAAATCATGCCTCAATTACCTAAACAGATGGTGAGAGCAAAAGGATTTCTGACTCAGAACAACACTGTTTTTTTGTTTAATCTGGTCATGGGACAAAAAAATATTGAGGCATATACATCAAAAAAAGATCTCAGACCATTATTGAACCGTATCGTATTTATCGGACCACCGGAAGCTATTCACCAGATGGACAAATTGAGCCGGGATTTCCCGGATTTGATCCGGAAATCGGTTTTTGATCCCATGGCGAACAGATAATCCGCTATGCTGCCGAGGTGACAGCAGGTACCGGCATTGATTGGATCAGTACTCCTTGCCCGGGAGTTGCTTTAGGAAAAACAAGGACCCGATAAACGCCTGAAATATAAAAACCGTCGTTTTTAATGAAAAAAACATCCCATGGACGATTTACATGATTTACAGTCATTTGTTAGGGTGCCTGACGTTAAAGAATATTAATAATTTAAAAGAGCTTGTCAGAAACTTAAACATACTTAACGGATGCAGGAGGAAAGATGTTTCAATTTCAAAAAGAACAAATCGTATGTGAAGTGGGTGGCGTTAAATTCGGTGGCCAGCCCGGAGATTACCCAACGGTTGTCTGTAATTCAATATTTCAAAAAGGTGATAAAATCTTCCCTGGTAAACGAAAAGACGGGTTTGATGAGAAACTGGCTGCAGATCTGCTCAAAACCCAGGACAGGCTGACAAAGGAAACCGGGGTCCCCGGCATGGCAGATATTGTAGCCAATACGGGCGAAGAATTCAAAACTTTTATCGATTTTGTCGTGGATAACACAGACATGCCCTTCTGCATTGATGCCTGGACCATAAAACCAAAATTGGAAGCAGCAGCCTATTGTGCTGAAAAAGGCCTTTTAGACCGCATGTTCTACAATAGCTTGACGGTATGGGAACAGGACATTGATACGGAAATCCGTGAGATATCCCGGATCGGGGTTAAAAGTGTCCTCCTGGTAGCCTTTGACCAGGCTGATCAAAAACCCGCCGGCAGGATTACAGGCACCCGGAAACTATTGGATGCCATTGAAAAAAATGGCGCGGAATTTAAAAATATCTTTGTTGATACATCGGTTATGAACGGTCCTGCCACTGCCCTCTGCGGCCTTGCCAACAGAATGATCAAGGAAAAATGGGGATTTCCCACCGGCTCAGCACCTTCCAACGGGTCTTATATGTGGAAGGACGCCCGTGAAAAATGGGGGTTTAAGGGTTGGTCCGCAGCCGATGCAGCCCTGGAATCTTTGTCGGCCTTTATGAACCATGATATCATTTTTTCAGGCCCCATGGTGGGCGCCTCCAGGATCATGCCGGCCATTGCCATGGCCAATGCCTTCCAGGCAACCGCTGTTTACAGTGAAACCGGACGTCTGCCAAAAGATGCAAACCATCCGCTTTATAAATTATTTCCCGATTTTGTCGAGAATCTTAGAAACAGTTAATCACCTTATGATTGGGTCAGAATATAAGGATAACAGACAATAAAAAAATAATTGAGAGGAAAACCTATGTCGGCACTTACCGGAAAACAAAGAGTTCAAAAACTGTTCAAGCGTGAACCAGTTGACACCATGCCCTGTTTCAGCGGTCAGGGAGCTGTCGTGATCCAGGCCATTGAAAAAATGGGGACAAAATTTGCTAAAATCCATACTGATGCAAGACTCCTGGCTGAGTCTGCCATCACATCGGCCCGGATATTCAATATGGATGCCGTGGTGATCCCCTATGATATGGCTGCGGTTGCAGAAGCCATGGGCCGGGGGATTTCGCTCTATGACGGAGCAGACGGAATTATCTATCCGACTGTCCCCAATAAATGGAAAAACCTGGATGAGATAGATATTCCAAAAGATTATTTAAGCCGCGGGCGGCTTCCCATGATTGACGAGGCTTTTAAAATCATAAAGCAGGAAGCTCCGGATCTTGGCGTGGGTGCCTGGGTATTGGGACCTTTTACCCTTGCAGGCCAGATTATGGAACTCGATATCCTTTTAAAGGGTCTTAAAAAACAGAAAGAACAGATCGAAATTTTCCTTGACCAGGTCACCCAGGTGACGGTTGACATGGTCAAGCATTACCAGACACTGGACGTGGACTTCATTTCCGTCAGGGACATGGGATCAGGGACCGATCTTTTGAGCCCCCGCATGTGGAAAACCCTGGTAGGCCCCAATCTGAAAAAAGTGTTTGATGCCATCACCTGTGTCCCTTCTGTCAACCATATCTGCGGTTCAACAGACATGATTATCGAAATGATGCATGAGTGCGGCGCCAATGCATTGTCCGTAGACCAGAAAAACAATGTGGCCCTCACCCGTGAAAAACTGGGCAATGATGTGCTGCTGTTCGGCAATTTTGACCCTTATAAAACCTTGACTCAGCTTGAAGATGTGAAAGAGGTGGAAGCAGTGATCAAACAATGCATTGATAACGGCCTGGATGCTGTCTGGCCGGGATGTGATATCTGGCCGGATGTTAAAAAGGAAAACATGGAAGCCTATGTCAGAACCGTCAAAGAATATGGCAAAAAAGCATCACCTGCTGTTGGAAGAATATAAAAAATATTAAGGAGAAAAAAAATGTCCGCACAAGAAGAAATTTTAGCTGCATTAAAACAAGCCGTTGTTGATTATGAAGAAGATGACTGTGCAGAAGCTGCCCAGCGTGCCCTGGATGAGGGCGTGGACCCCATGCTGGCTGTCATGGAAGGACTTGCCGCAGGTATGGAAGAAGTAGGTGTGCTCTTTGACACCAATGAATATTTTGTTCCTGAAGTATTGATGTGTGCCGATGCACTCTATAAAGGCCTGGATATCCTCCGTCCCCATATCACGCTTCAAACGGATGCGCCCAAGGCTTCTGTTGTCATCGGGTCCATCCAGGGTGATGTCCACGATATTGGGAAAAACCTGGTAAAGATGATGTTTGACGTTGCCGGATGGGATGTGTATGATCTTGGCCGGGATGTGCCCCTGGAAGCCTTTGTTGAAAAACAGCTGGACGTGAAATCCGATGTTCTTGCCATGTCTGCCATGATGACCACCACCATGATGGGCATGAAAAAAGTTATTGCCATGGTCAAGGAAAAAAATCCAGACTGCCTGATCATGCTGGGTGGTGCGCCTGTAACCCGTGATGTGGCCAATCTGTTTGGTGCGGACGGGTATGCGGAATCTGCCGGTAATGCTGTTTCTGAAGGGATCAAAATGATCGGACGGTTGAGAGAATACCAGAAAGGCGACATCAAATAACCCAAAGGAGCGCATTAAATGGCACAAGAATATGTAAATGTGATATTTCAGCCCTCTGGGAGGCGCGGCAAAGTTCCCAGGGGGTGCAACATTATAGAAGCCTCCAGGCTCATCGGCGTTGACATCGAAGCCCTCTGCGGCGAGTCAAAAGTCTGTGGGAAATGTATTGTCCGGATTGAAGAAGGGCATTTTGAAAAATATAATATCCGGTCTTCCATGGATAATGTCACCCCATGGCAGGAAGAGGTTGAAGCAAAATTCATCAATCCTGAAAACCAGGCAAAAGGATTCAGGCTCGGGTGTGTGGCAAAGATAAATGATGATATCCTGATTTTTGTACCGGAAGAATCCCGTGCCGGGAAGCAGGTGGTGTCCAAGGCTGCCCGCGACATCAAGATTGATTTCAACCCTATGGTCAAGCTCTATTCTATAGAATTGAAAAAACCGGATTTTGAAGACAAGATCGGAGACTGGGAGCGGTTGTGCAACGGGCTTGCAAGGGAGCATGGCCTGACCGGCCTGACCGTTGATATCGTTACCTTAAGAACGCTCCCCGGCGCTCTTCGGGCACAGAACTGGGTCGTGACGGTCAGTGTCTGGAATGATAAGGAAGTCATACGGATCCAGCCGGGCCGGATCAAACACGCCTATGGTATTGCCATTGATGTGGGCACCACTACCTGTGCCGGTTACCTCTGCGACCTGACCACCATGGAAGTCATCGGCACCTCTTCCATGATGAATCCCCAGTGTAAATACGGTGAAGACGTAATGGCAAGGATCACCTTTCACATGACAACACCCGGAGGACTCAAACGGATGAGCGATGATATCATTGAAGGAATCAATTCTTTAATTGATAAAGCCATCGCACCCACTCATCCGAAAAAGAAAAAGATCAAGAAAAAGAAGGAAGACGAAAACCCGGATAGCCCGGACGAATACAAAGAAATCATTGAAGAAGGTGTTGAATATCTGAGAATCACCAAGGAAGATATTGAAGATGTGACCATTGGTTTTAATACGGCCATGCACCATATCCTCCTGGGTCTTGACCCTGAACCGGTCGGGCTTGCCCCCTTTCCGCCCGTCATTCACCACAGTCTGGATATCAAGGCCAGGGATCTTAAGATTAATATCAACCCGTCCTCCTATATTTTTGCCATGCCCAATGAGGCTGGTTTTGTCGGCGGCGACAATGTCGGAGTTCTGCTTGCAGAAGAACCTTATAAGGGAGATGAAATCCAGCTCATCATTGATATCGGGACCAATGGTGAATTGATCCTGGGCAACCGGCACAAGCTCTATTCATCTTCCTGTGCCACCGGGCCTGCAATGGAAGGCGCGCAACTGAGCTTTGGCATGCGGGCGGCGCCCGGCGCCATTGAGCGGATTGAAATTGATCCTGACACCCAGGAAGTGGATTACCGGGTTATCGGTCATGACAAATCCAGAAAATTCTCCAGGCCTGAAGAAATGAAGGTCAAGGGAATCTGCGGGTCAGGCATACTGGATGTGCTGGCAGAGCTTTACCGGGCAAGCGTCATTACCAAAACCGGGGTGTTCAATAAAAAACTGTTAAAGGACAATCCCAGGTTCAGGGTAAACCCTGATACCAGACAGCCGGAATTTGTGCTGGCATGGAAGGAAGATTCATCCATTGACAAGGATATTGTAATCTCCCAGAAGGATGTCCGCCAGATCCAGCTTGCCAAGGGGGCTTTATACGCAGGCTGTAAACTGATGATGAAACGCATGGGTATTGAAAAAGTTGACACAGTTAAAATTGCCGGGGCCTTCGGCACCCATGTGGACAGGGAAAAAGCCCTTGTCATGGGCCTGTTCCCGGATTGCGAAATCGAACGGATCCACGGCGTCGGCAATGCCGCAGGTGATGGCTGCAGAGCTGCACTCCTGAACAAGAAAAAACGTGATGAAGCCAACTGG
>Ga0156388_1014_pt1 | contig 20769 bp, 18 predicted proteins | sample RifOxyA3_FD_108032 | JGI IMG/M metagenome (GOLD analysis project Ga0156388, IMG submission 108032) | Desulfobacterales bacterium RIFOXYA12_FULL_46_15
CCTCATACTCTTCATAGGTATGGGTTTTCACATCATAGTTCCAGGGGTTAACATGTCTTTTTGCACGGGTATTGTTTGCCATATTCCGTGTCGGGCTTAAGAATATCCCGCCCAGATGCATGAGTTTACTGGCCGGGAAATATGCAAAAAGGATACTTACCAGGAAAAGATGGGCATAGAAAAGACCGCCCACGCCTTCCGGAATGGTCGGGCTGAACGTCACAAGACCCATGGTAAGCGTTTTGATGCCGATAATATCAATTTTTGTAAAATATCTCATGGATAAACCTGAGGCAGCAATCCCGATGATCAGAAACAGCGGGAAATAATCGGCTGCCTGGGAGATATAGGTCACCTTGGCATCAAAAATCCTTCTTGCAAGAAGAAACAGGGTTGCGAGCAAAAGGACCGCTCCTGAGATAAAGAGTCCGGGAAGCCCAAGTTGCACTATACCATCCATAAATTCAAGAAATTTGATACAGGAGGGTACCGGGGATGTGAAAAATCTGAAATGCCTTAATATTACTACCAGAAAGGAATAATGAAAGGCGAGCGCCCCAACCCAGAGAAAAATTTCCCAGGAATAGGTAAGCCTGTTAGAGTCATTTTTGTTAAAAGCTGCTTTTGTGTTCCTGAAAAGGGATCTGAAAAGAAAAATTTCAAGAACCATTCTTACGCATACACCCTTTGAAGTATCAGGGTTATCAATACAGTTCTGTTTTATCCACGGCAGAGATTTCTGTTGCCCGCAGGTTGTGGGAATCCTGAACGGAACAGCAGATGATGCCCACCCCAATACCTTGTATACAAACCCGGCAAGGAAGGCAAGAACCGCCAGATAAGGGATCACAATCCCGAAGAACCGATGAAGCCCTGCTCCCTCAACCCCTGTATATGCCACTAAGAAGAGCAGAAAAACAGTTGTCAGTGGGATCAAGTACTTTTGATTCATATTATAACCACCTCTTGAGTTGATGCATGACAGGATTTGAACATACCGTCACGCATGTTAAAATTTTTTGGGGCCAAGGAGATCTTCCTCCGTCAGCCCGGCTACTAAACCTGCCCTTTCAAATGCCCGGTGAATGCGTCTTTTGCTCTCCGTAGCCTTTAAAAGGAATATTTCTTCCCTACATTTCATAAACCTGTTGAAGGACGCAAGGGCTATCTTATCAACAAGTTTGTTAAATTCTCTTGTCATGTCCGGATCAAGAAGGGTTTCCCCGATTTCCTTTAATGCAAAGACAAAGCTGACGGCCTCTGCTGCCGAGAATGCCTGTACAGCCCTGATGCGGATGACGGGATCAAGCGTCTGTTCAAGGGATTCAGGCGTGAAATCGTTTAAAATCAGGTCGAACACAGCGGCAACGGTTTCATGGGTGACGGCACCTATGGGGTTGTCAAACCGGTTGGAGTCTTTACCCAGAATTTTAGCTGCCTGGGAGGGATAGGTATTAATGGTTGCCTGGAACCATTTTTTGATAAATGATTCCCTGTTCCGGTCAAGCGACTGTTTTAAATCCATATTTTTATTAGTATGACTATCTAAAAATTATCGTATTTTCTTTATCTAAATTGTTAAAAGGATATAAACTCCCCTCAATTTTATGTCAAGCATTAATGACTACTGTTTCAGGAATTCCAAAAGAGCATTTTTCAATGTCGTAATTTGGGATGATTTTCATTTACCAGGCTCTTTTTTATTGAATAAATAAACTCTTTAGACTAAAGAAAACAAAGAAGGGACACTTCTACCGAATTTGGAAATTGCATACTTTAAAATTATTAACTATGGATGGTGGTCATGAAAAAGCTCTTTTTATTAATGGTTGGGCTGATGTTGTTTTGCAGTAACGCAAGCGCCGGATCCGACGGGCTTGGCCTTTCTCTTGGATATGGTGTCGGAAACGAGGATATTGATATCTACCGGTTTGGTGTTAAAAAGGAGTATTCATCCAGGTGGTTTGAAAACGGGCCAGGATATCTTTCCGGGTTTTTTGAATTATCTTACAACCGGTGGGTATACAATTCCGATGAAATAAACGGGATAGCCTTCTCACCGGTGTTTGCCTATTATTTTGGAAAAGATACAGATTATTTCCGGCCCTATGTATCAGGGGGGATCGGGGTTGCCCTGATTGATGAATACCATATCCGGAACAGGAATCTGAGCACTCGTTTCCAGTTTGAAGACCGGGTCGGTATGGGGGCACGGATCGGATCCATTGATATGAATATTTCCTATTTTCATTACTCTAACGCAGGTATTAAATCACCCAATGACGGTATTGACATCTGGCTGTTCACTGGCTCCGTTCAGTTTTAACGTCTAAATAAAGAAGGGATTGAAAGCAATTGCTTTTAATCCCTCATATCTTTGGCTCTGGTCTTTGGTTCTGGCGGAGAAAGAGAGATTCGAACTCTCGATGGAAGTTTCCCCCCATACTCGCTTAGCAGGCGAGCGCCTTCGGCCACTCGGCCATTTCTCCGTATTATTTTCAAAGTCTGGCGGAGGAGGTAGGATTCGAACCCACGTAGCTTTTACACTAAACGGTTTTCAAGACCGCCGCCTTCAGCCGCTCGGCCACTCCTCCGAAATTGACCAAAGTTTTATATCACCTTGCTGAAAACAGGTCAATACTTAACTTGCTAATTTAAAGCATCCTGGATATTTAAAGAATTTCCTGATGATGTCTTGCATTAATGTCAGTAGAGAAGGGTCAGAAACATTTTTATCCGTGTCAAAAACGACCCGGCATTGATGAATCCATATTTATACACCCCTATCTGACCGGTTCCCAGAGCATCTGATGTTATCCTGAACCGGGAACGGTTTTTAAACCTTGAAAAATGGAAGACAGCACCCTCTTTTTGATGACCCCAAACATCCCGGACATAAAGGCGGCCGTTGTCCCATACGGCAAAAGCTTTCCTGTGATTGAACCATCTGCCCATGGCCGGCTGGAGGGGGGTTGCCTTACAGAAAACGGGAGCATAGGCTTTGGCAATTTCAACCAGTTCTTCGGATTCATCCAGATGGGCAAAATTCAGATGTTCTGCAATCTTATCTTTCGTACTGTTGCCTGACATGGGTTTGAATGCAGAGCCTTCATCCTGAATGCCCGGCACGGTGTTTAGATTGTTTTTGAAATTTTGTTCCAGTCTTTTTTTAATACGGTTATCCTTGAGTACAGTCTCAAGATATTTTCTGTTAAAAAGAGTGAAAGGACCGCAAGGCCTGTTATCTGCTGCAGTGATCAGGGAATATTGACCTGGGTTCTCTGGTAAAAAACGGCTGATGTCTCCATAAACGACATCCAGATCGGAATACCCGACAAAATCATATTGCCTCAGTTGATCTTCATCTTTCCGAAAGGCATAGAGCATAATCCGGCAGTCACATACAACCCTTGTGTTTTGAGGCGGAAGATGAATATGAAGAATGGAATCCAGGTCTGAACACAGGCTTTTAAATGAATATGGAACAAGTGTGACGGCTCTGTTGTATTCTTTTTTCTGGTCAATCCGGTCATTATACACAAACCAGTGAAATTGCCCGTGATTAGGTTCGCAGGATTTTGCCCAGTATTGAAAATAGGGCGGAAGTTTACCTAGGTAGAGAATTAAAAAAGCTCCGGATACCATTTTTGATACCTTTAACTAAAAGCATTGGATGGATTTTCATAACCGAAACTGTTATATCAGATAGGCGCAGCGGGTCAATTATTTTTCCGCAATTCATGATTCAGGAGTTTACAGGCAATGAAAATAATGTTTGAACAATTTGATTCCGTCAACAGATTGCTATTTGTGCTGCTTGGATTTTTTATCCCTGTATCCACTGCATTAACCAATGTGATCTTGGGGTTGATAATTTTATCCTGTATGATCGATAATGTCTCAGACCGGTTTCAAAGATGGGTTTCAATATTAAAATCCAATCCTGTGGCCTTCATGGGGCTCATTGTTTTTTTAATTCATCTGGCAGGGATTGTTTTCACTGATGCTGAAAAAGACAAGATAATCGAAAGTCTCATGGACGGAGCCAAATTTTTATTTATCTCCGTGGCAATGATATATTTTAAGGACAAAAAGAATTCCTTTGCATTTTGGTTCTCTTTTGCCCTGGCCATGTTCATCACCCTTATTTTATCATATCTCCTCCGGTTCGGGATGCTTCCGGGGTTCATGCATATCAAGGGAGGGCCACTGGATTCCAGTGTTTTTCTGAATCATATTGCACAGAATATTTTTATGGCGTTTATAGCGTTTATGGCAGCCGTAAACGCTAGGTTCGCCATTCAATATCAAAAAAAAATCCTGTGGGGAGTTTTCAGTCTTCTATGTGTTTTTAATGTGCTTTTTATGGTTGAAGGAAGGACCGGACATCTAATAGCAGGGGTTCTTTTTGTATATTATTTTATCTCCTGGGACAGAATCAAAAGTTTTATCATTGCCGGATTTGTCCTCCTGCTGATTGGCCTATTCGCATGGGTGGCCCCCTCAAATTCTCTTGTTTTAAGGGCAAAAACCGTAATTGAAGAGATCAATGCATGGGAATATGGTAAGCCGGCCAGCATTGAGTCATCTTCGGGATTGCGTCTTGAATTTTATATTAACTCGTTGAAATTAATAAAGAACAACCCGGTCTGGGGAACCGGGACAGGCAGTTTTGAAAAAACCTATACCGATTCTATAAAAAACACCGGAATGCATCCGACAGACAACCCCCACAATGAGTATCTGATGACAACCACTCAATTCGGTCTTATCGGTCTTTTGGCCCTGCTGTGTTTTTTTGGGATTCAATGGCATTGCGCAAAATTTTTTGAGGACAGCCAGCAAACCATCATAAGCAGGGGGTTTGTTTTGACAATACTGTTTGCCTGCATGGTTTCATCTCCTTTGGTTGATCATGCCGAAGGATGGTTTTTTGTCTTTATGAGTGCCGTTCTTTTTGCAGGCCTGGATACATGGAAAGCACATGGGAAAAATAAAATGGATATTGCCTGACCCGGCCGTTATGTTTCAGTGTCCGGCAGAGGTGTTTTTATAAATGAATCAATCCCTTTGTTTTTAAGATGCAATTTGGCATATTTATAAAAAGTGCCTTCAAAATTTGCAAAGGCAATGATGAAGCCGGCCCATCCGTCCAGGCAACCCAGTTTTAAAAAATAAAGGGCAAATGCTGCCCAGCATCCATGGACCAGGGCTGTCATCATGCCTGATTTTTTTTTGGATGCCGTTAATTTTTCAGCTCCAAGCGTAGAATACCGGTTTGCTTTGTGGATTATCTCTTCCAGATTCTTAAAAGGGATCTGGTAAATATAGGCTTTGAAATATCCGCAGGGCTTTTCACTGATCACTTCATAACGCTCATGCACGGCATCGGGTCTAAACCTGAGCACTGATTTTCTGAACAACTGGGGCTGACGAAAGTCCGGATAAAAACCGGAATGACGGATCCATTTGCCCATGAAATAATTTCGGCGGGGGACATAATATGCATCTAGGCTGTCTTTGGTATTAATAATGGTTAATATTTCATTCCTGGCCGCTTCTGTGCATCGCTCATCCGAATCCAGACTGAATATCCAGTTATGGCTGCAGGCGGCAATGGCATCATTTCTCAGTTTTCCAAATCCCTGAAAGGGGGTCTGAACCACCCTTGCGCCATGTGCTTCAGCAATCCTTGCCGTATTGTCCGTGCTGAAAGAGTCCATGACAACCACTTCATCTGCAAAAGAGACGCTTTTTATGGCATCCTCGATTTTTTCCGCTTCATTAAAAGCAATGATATATACTGATAATTTCACTGCCTGGTGCTCCATTTTTTTATATCCCTTATTTCCTTGCCGGTATTTGAAAAGGGTGGTTAGACCATTTTGGTAAATATTTACAAAATACAGTCTTTAACTTAAATTTGTTTTGCCGTCAAATTATCTTATTATTGACAGAAAGCATAGTTGAGCTATATTAAAAAGTTTCAGGTTAACCCGTTTTTACAGGAGATATCGGATGAAGCAGAAAATAAGATTTGAAAAAAACATCAAGGAAGGCAAATTGGTCATTCTGGAATCCAGTGAAGTGGATCCGGGCTTTGTGATGCCGCTTCTTGAAGAAGAATACAGCCTTGCCGGGGTGGCAAAAGCATCTGCTGAAGGATCTAAGGCTTTCAGACAAATTATCCGGAGGAAAAGCTTTTTTCCAACATCGGAAGTTTGCATGAAACTTTTTGAAGGGACTGTTGATTTTTTTAAAAATGATAAGGACTTGGTGGTCATTATCGAATATGATGATGCAGATACCTTTCCCAAGGAAGAGAGATTCATTCTGGAGGATGATGATGTCGAGCTTGACCAGATCCTGGAAGAAGACGGAGAGACAAGTGAGGATGAAATTAAAGAAATCGATGATGGCGAGGATTCATTGAGATATTCACCGGAAGATATTTCCGAACACGAAAATTAGAGCTGATAATGAAACAGATCATTCAAAGAACGGTTCTTGATGCTGCAAGAAAAGCATTTGAAAAAGGCATGATACCATCGGATCAGACTCCCGACATGGAGGTGGAAGAGCCAAGACACAAGTCTCATGGTGATTTGTCTACAAATTTTGCCATGGTTTCGGCATCTGTCCAGAAAATGGCGCCGCGCAAAATAGCCGAAGCCCTTGTTTCAAACATCGAGACAGGAGGCATGATTGAAAAAGTAGAAATTGCAGGCCCTGGGTTCATTAATTTTTTTCTTTCAAATAAATCCTGGCAGCCGGTAGTGGATGAGATTCTTAAAGCAGATAAATCCTATGGAAGCTCCGATATCGGGAAAAATGAAAAAATCCAGGTTGAATTTGTCAGCTCAAACCCTACGGGCCCTCTGCATGTGGGACATGGCAGGGGGGCGGCCGTAGGAGATTCTGTCGGGAATATCCTTTCCTTTGCCGGATTTGATGTCCAGAAGGAATATTATATCAATGATTCAGGCCGTCAGATCAGAACCTTAGGGACATCCGTTTTCCTCAGACTCTTGCAGAAGGCAGGGAAAAGCATTGATTTTCCCGAGGACTGCTATCAAGGTGATTATATAAAGGATCTGGCCGATATTATCCTTGAAAAAGAAGGAGAGCCCTTTATTCATAAAGATGAAAAAGAAGCCATTGCCCTTTGTGCAAAATTTGCTGCCAGGGTTATCCTCCAGGGAATTAAAGAAGATCTTACAAATTTTGGTGTTATTTTTGATCAATGGTTCAGCGAACAAAGCCTTTATGATTCAGGAAGGGTTCAAAACGCCATTGATGGTTTTAAATCAAAAGATATGATTTATGAAGAAGATGGGGCACTCTGGTTCAGAACCACAGATTTCGGTGATGAGAAAAACAGGGTGGTGGTCCGGAATAACGGAATAGCGACTTATTTTGCTTCTGATATTGCTTATCATGTGGAAAAGTTTGAACGCGGGTTCCAAAGAGTTATTGATGTCTGGGGGGCGGATCATCACGGTTATATCAAAAGAATAAATGCGATCGTTGTTGCTTCCGGAAGAAAAAGCGAGCAGTTCCAGGTGATCCTGGTTCAACTGGTAAACCTTCTTCGAGGAGGACAACCCTTTCAGATGTCTACACGGGCAGGGGAGTTTGTCACCTTGAAAGAAATTGTCGATGAAGTTGGAAAAGATGCGGCAAGATTCATGTTTTTAAGCCGCAGCTATGATTCCGGGCTGGATTTTGACCTTGAACTTGCCAAACAGAAGAATTCTGAAAATCCTGTTTATTATGTACAGTATGTTCATGCAAGAATCACCGGTATCCTCTTAAAGGCAAAACAGGAGAATATTATCCAGGAGATTGATTTTAAAAAAGGAGAGCATCTCAATCTTCTGAATACAAAAGAAGAGGTGAATCTTTTGAAAATTTTACAAACCTTTAGGGAAAACGTGGAAAAAAGCGCTTTAGAATTACATCCTCATGTGATTTTTAACTATCTGATGAATCTTGCCGCAGCTTTCCACGGATATTATAACCGGCACAAGGTGATTACCGATGACAGGGAACAGACCCTGGCCCGGTTAAGCCTTGTTCTGGGGGTCAAAAAAGTGATTCGGAACGGTATGACGCTTCTTGGGGTTTCGGCACCGGAAAGAATGTAAGCATGCTGTCCTTAAAAGGGATTCGGAAATATCTGATCTATGCATGTTTTGCAGGCTGGATGTTTTTTATGGGTATTGTGGTAGGCCGCGGGACCTCGCCTGTCACGTTTGATACAAGAGAATTCTCAAAAAAACTTGAAAAAATGGTCGATGTCCCTGGTCAAAAAAAGGAAATCAGCAAAAAAGTGGATCTTAAACTCTATGAAGATCTTGATAATCCTTCTGTGCAAGAAAAACCGGCACCTAAAAATCCTCCTTCTGCAAATACCCCTGAAAAAGAGACTGTAAAAGAACCACCCCCAGGAGAAGCAGTTAAAGAACCTATAAAGGAGGTTAAAAAAGAACCTGCCAAAGAGCCGGTCAAGGGAATTAAAAAAGGATCAATTAAGAAACCTGCCAAGGGAATTAAAAAAGAGCTGGTAAAAGAACCTGTAAAAGAAACTGCCAAGGAACCTGTTAAACCACCTGAAAAACAATCTGAAAAATTGCAGGCTAAGGAACCGGTAAAAGAAACCGGCAAGGATAAAGATGAGATTGAGACAGAAGGGAAAAAACAAAAGATTGATGAAGGGCTGACCGAAACAAACGTTTCCAAAGGGTCATATACCATTCAGATCGCAGCTTACAAGAGTTTCCAGGAAGCTGTTTCACGGATGGCGGCCCTGGAAGAAAAGGGATTTTCCACTTACCGGATAAAAGGGGAAAAAGACGGCATTACATTGTACAGGGTCAAGATCGGCCCCTTTGAAACATATGATGCGGCAAAGGAATTCAAGGACCGGCTGGATAAGGCCAAAATTGATTCAATGATTATGAAAAGGGAGAGTAATGAAGATATCAAAGAGTGAAGTCGAAAAGATAGCCCATCTTGCCAGGCTCGAAATCGAAGATTCCCAGAAGGAAAAAATGGTGGAGCAGTTGGGGAATATCCTCCAGTATATTGATAAACTCAAAGATGCAAATATAGACGGTGTACGGCTTTCTTCAGGAGCTGCAATTATGAATAATGTCCTGAGGGAAGATGTGGTTGAAGCATCACCCGGACCTTGCGTAACCCTGGCCAATGCCCCGGACAGGGATGACGATTTCTATGTCGTACCGCGAGTCGTGAAATAATCGGAACCTGTAAGAATTAGGATATAAATCAATGGAATACCATGAACTTACAATCGGAAGCGCCATCGAACAGATTACCCGTCGTAAAATCTCTTCGTTTGAGTTGACATCTGCATTCCTATCCCGCATCGAAACCTATGAGGACCGGATCGGTGCATTTATTACGGTTGATAAAGAAAAGGCCTTAGAACAGGCCCAAAAAGCGGATCAGGAAATTGCAGCCGGCAGGATATCTGCATTGACGGGGATACCCATTGCCTTGAAAGATATTTTGTGTACGAAAGGGATAAAAACAACCTGCGGTTCCAGGATACTTGAAAATTTTGTGCCCCAATACGATGGGACCGTGGTTTCAAAATTAAAAAATGAGGGTGCCGTTATCATTGGCAAAACCAACCTGGATGAATTTGCCATGGGATCTTCAACGGAAAATTCGTCTTACAAGATTACAAAAAACCCCTGGAATCAGGAATATGTTCCGGGCGGGTCCAGCGGCGGTTCTGCGGCAGCCGTGGCAGCCCAGTTCTGTTGTGCATCCCTTGGAACGGATACAGGCGGGTCCATCCGGCAGCCGGCTTCCCATTGCGGGGTTGTCGGGATCAAGCCTACCTATGGACGGGTATCCCGCTTCGGTCTTGTCTCCTATGCATCTTCTTTGGATCAGATCGGGCCCATTACCAGGGATGTCCGGGATGCAGCCATTCTTTTGAACGTCATATCCGGCAATGATAAACTGGATTCAACCAGTGCAAAGAACCCTGTGCCTGATTTTACAAAGGCCCTGGATCAGTTTGAAAAAGGGGCTTTAAAAGGGATGAGGGCAGGGATACCAAAAGAATATTTATCTGCCGAAGGCATTGACCCTGAAGTCGAAAAGGTTTTCCTTCATGCAAAAACGCTTTTAACGGACCTGGGTGTAGAGATGAGGGAAATCTCTTTGCCGCACACGGAATATGTGGTGGCTGCCTATTATATAATCGCGCCCTGCGAGGCCAGCTCCAATCTTGCCCGGTATGACGGCGTAAAATACGGTTTCAGGGACAAGTCTTCGGAAGACTTGATCGAGATGTATAAAAAAACCAAATCAAAGGGTTTCGGTCTTGAGGTGCAGCGAAGGATCATCATTGGAACCTATGCCCTTTCAGCCGGATACTATGACGCCTATTACGGACGGGCGACAAAGGTCAGGACCCTTATCACGGAAGATTTTTCAAATGCCTTTGAAACCTGTGATTTTATCCTTTCCCCTGTGGCCCCGGCCCCGGCTTTTAAAATCGGGGAAAAAACAGATGATCCCCTGACCATGTATCTGACGGATATTTTTACGCTCTCTGCCAATATGGCCGGGATTCCAGGGATTTCAGTTCCTGCAGGCTATTCATCAAAGGGTCTTCCAATCGGCATCCAGATGATGGGAAGAAAATTTGATGAAATGTCCCTTTTAAGGGCAGGATACGGTTTTGAACAGAATATAGGGTTATCCAAAAAATTTCCTGATTTATCATAACAGGAGGTAAAGATGTCAACCATACTGCCCGAGGGGGAAAAGCTTAGACTTGCTGTTCAATGGATATCGGAAAAACGAAAGGAAAAATCTGACATCAATCTTGCAAAGCTTGCGGATGATGCAAGCTTCAGGTTTGATTTAAGCCCAAAGGATTCTGAATTCCTTCTAAGGTTTGTCAAGAATGACGACAGTCAGAATCCTGCCTGAAATTCTGTCTAACCAGATCGCCGCAGGCGAGGTGGTTGAAAGGCCTTCTTCAGTTGTAAAAGAGCTGGTTGAAAACAGTATTGATGCAAAGGCATCCGCCATTACCATTGAAGTCGAAAAAAGCGGGAAATCGCTGATCCGGGTTTCTGATGACGGCATCGGTCTTTCAAGGGATGACGCTCTTTTATCCATTGAACGGTATGCCACAAGCAAGATCTTTACAAAAGAGGATCTTTTCTCCATTTCCACCATGGGATTCCGTGGTGAAGCCCTTCCTTCAATCGCCTCGGTATCAAAATTGACTATGGTGACGCGACCCAAAGACAGGGATACGGGAACCCGCATTGAAATTTTTGGCGGAAAAGTCCGCAGTGTCTCAGACATTGGTGCTCCTGTGGGCACCCTGGTGGAAGTCAAGGATCTGTTTTTCAACACACCGGCCCGGAAAAAATTTTTAAAATCAGACACAACGGAAATCAGCCATATCAGCGACGGCATTGCCGGTATAGCCTTGGGGAATCCGGATATACGGTTCAGATTCTTTTCCAATAAAAGCCTTCAAAAAAATTTTCCATTATCAGACAGTCTTTTTCAAAGAACCGTCAATGTCCTTGGAACCGAAGTGTCTGGAAAAATGAATGAGATCAGCCATTCTGAGGATGGCCTGGCCATCAGCGGGTATTGCGTCCTTCCCGATATTGTCCGGAACAGTGCTTCAAAGATTTTTCTTTTTGTAAACCGGCGTCTGGTTTACGACCGCGGACTTATCTCTGCAATCTTTCAAGGATACCGGGGCAGGCTGATGAAGGGCAGATACCCCCTACTCGTCCTTTTTATCGATATTGCCTTTGATCAGGTGGATGTCAATGTCCATCCCACCAAGCGGGAGGTCCGCTTCTTTAATCATCAGCGGGTCTATGGGGCAGTCTCCGGAGCAATCGGGAAATCATTTTCAATACCACAAAAAGATATTTCAGGGGATTCACCCCTGAAATTCTCGCAATCATCCGTCCCGCCTGCCTTTCATCCGGATAGACCTGTGTTGATCAGGGAAAATGATTCACCAGGGGTGGAACAAAGCGTGATGACCTGGGGAAAACCGGCAGACATGCCTGTGTATAAGAAACCGGACAGGGCCGGAACACGCATGCCTGAGCTACCCAAAGAGAAACCGCACACACCGGTGATGTTTTATTCCGATCCGCCAAGAATCATCGGCCAGGTCATGGGAACCTATATTCTCGCTGAATCCGGGTCAGGCCTCCTGCTCATCGACCAGCATGCAGCCCATGAAAGAATAGTATATGAAGCATTAAAGAAAAAATTAAAAATTTCAAACATGGCAGGCCAGAGTCTTCTGATCCCTGAAACCGTGGAACTCACTCACAGGGAATCCGATATCCTGTTAAGCCTTATCCCGGATCTTTCAATACTTGGGATTGAGGTAGAGCCTTTTGGAGGAACAACCTTTGTCATTAAATCCATTCCCTCCATTATTTCCGGAAAAGAAATGAAACCGATCCTGACAAAAATCATAGAAAAAACATTAACCGAAAAAGATGAATCATCAAAGGATGGCTGGCTGGATGAATGTCTTATCTTAATGGCCTGCCACAGAGCCGTCCGGGCCAATTCGAGGATGAATGCAGCGGAAATGCAGAATCTCTTAAAAGACCTTGAAACATGTGATAATCCCATGCATTGCCCCCATGGGAGACCCATCATGGTGACCATGTCAAAAAACGATTTGGAAAAGCTTTTTAAAAGAATCGTCTGAGAGGTATTGAATTTTTTTTCGGCTTAGTAAAGTAATTTCGATAAATTCTCAGGATTTTATCTCCCATGGCATCAATGGTGTGATGGTCTTGAACCATCCTGAATGCATTTTCAGACCTGGCCCGTGATGCAGCTTCATTATCCAGAGTTTGTAGAAGCTTTTCAGACAGATCCCCCTCATCATCCACCCGGAAGAGGAGACCTGTGATGCCGCTTTTTATCACATCCGGTATCCCGCCGCTCTCCGATCCGATTACAGGGCAGCCGGCATACATGGCTTCCAGGATGGACTGGGGAATGCCTTCAAAAGGAATGCCGTTGATATCACGGGAGGCGAGCATTTTGCAGTCAAGTGCCCTGTAATATGGCCATACATCTTCCCTGAACCCGGTAAAATGGACCCTGTGTTCTATATTCAGATCCTTTGCACAGGCTCTTAAGTCTGCCAGGTATTCATCAGTTCCTGTTCCGATAATGGCAAGATGGTGTGGTATACGGGAGGAAGCCCTGTAAAAAGCCTTGATAACAACATCAACCCCTTTGTCACGGGAGACCCGGCCCACAAACCCGGTAAACCGGGCAGAGGAATCAAGGGATAATTCTTTGGCCAGACGTTTTTTTGCCTCAGCTTTTTCAACAAGGATTGCCGGCGGTATTATGCCGGAAGAAACCGTCCGGACTCTTTCGTTCGGGATGCCAAAGGTTTTTATCAGGTGCCGGGTGGTATAATCTGCCGTTGTAAAGACATAATTGCAAAGGTGATGGTAAAGAAGACCGTTATACCAGGATTTTCCGACATGGGCGCTGATGTGCCGGGAAAGGATTTTCAAAGGTATCCCGGTTCCCATGGCAGCAGACAATGCAATTTTTGTATCTTCGTTTCCATGGGTATTCAGGACATGGGGTTTGAAATTTCTTATGAGCTTTCTTAAAGCAAGGAAATCTTTTACAATGCCTGATCTTTTAAATTTGACATCATGGGTGATAAAGCCTTTTTCCATAGCTTTATTGTATAATGGGGTATTTCCTGGTGCTGCAATGATTATGTCATGCCCTTTTTCAGCCATCCAAGAGGATTCATTGAAAATTCTTTTTTCAAGCCCTCCGAACTCAGTGTGGCAGGTGGTATGAATAATCTTAAGGCACGGGATTGTTTCCATATTCTCTTTTTTTCCCTTTGAAGATTCAGATGTGGAATTACATTGCGATTCAAAGAATCCTTTTACGGAATTTAAAATAGGATATAGCAGCATTTTCTGTCAACTTGAATATCAGAAATATTACAGGCAATGAAAAAAATTTATATAGTTAAAAAAACAGGTTAATGATATAGAGAGCAGGGAAGGCTCTAACTGAAAACAAGTGAAAGGAGTTTGATTTTGAAGAGTGATAAAAAGATTCATGGAATATTTTATTTTGTTCTGACATTCATGCTGTTGTCAGGGTTCTTTATTACCCCCTGCATTTCAAAGGAAATACAAAAGGTTGCAGTTCTTCCATTTGTAATGAACACAAAAGATGATCTTACCTTCTTACAGAAAGGCATTTTCGACATGTTCTCATCCAGGATTTCCTATGAAGATGAGATTATTGTCCTGACACGTGAAAATCTTGAGAATCTACTGAAAAAGTCAGACCCTTCTTTTTCCGTCTCCCAGAGTGTGAATGAAGCAAAAGCAAAGGAATTAGGAACCTTTCTCAAGGTTGATTATGTCCTGTTCGGTAGTCTTACCCTCTTTGGAAACAGCATGAGCCTTGATGTCAATATGATTGATATCAAAAACAATACCCCTGCTTTGACTTTCCACCGGCAGGGAACAGAAGCCGGGGCCGTTATTCCTGAGCTTGATAAAATAGCAGAAGAGATTAATTTCAAAATTTTCGGACGACAGACAGAGGAGTTTCAAAGTGCTCAACTGGCCCTGGCACAGAATCAGGGTGGATCCAAGGATAATTTTGCAAGCCCTTTAAACAAATATGAAACTCTTTTTGAGATTAATGATGTGATTGAAGGCATGGCTGTCGGAGATGTGGATGGAGATAAGAAGAATGAAGTTGTAATTTTTTATGGTAATACCATAGAAGTTTTAGAATTAACCTCTGCAAGAAAACTTGTATCCGGCTCAAAAATTAATTTAAGCCACGCATTGACCGTTGTCGGTATTGATGTGGCAGATATCAATCATAACGGCTATTCTGAGCTGTTTGTGTCCTGCATCAACCCTGTAAATCAGAATGTAAGCGCTTTTATATACGAATATAACGGAAATAAATATGTTGAAGGATCGGAAGACTACCCTTGGTATTTCAGGGTGGTCGATTCGGAAGGACAAAAACTCCTCTATGCCCAACAGAGTGGTAAGGGTGGGCCTTATACGTCTGAAGAGGTGTTCCGGGTGAATGCCGAAGGATCAAAATACGTTGCCGGAGAAAACCTGAAAACACCTGCAGATTTTTCAATCATGGGATTTGCTAACGGTAAAATCCTTAAAGATAATAGCGAGTCAAGAGTCTATACAGACAAGAACGGAATGTTAAAGGTGTTTGATGAATCCGGACGATCCGATTGGTCAAGTGAAAAAGGATATGGCGGCAGCCTGTTATTTTTCTATTTCAACAGAACAAAAGCATCTGATGAAGAATTTGCAGGGGAATATTTCCACCCAAGGAATTTGCTCCATAATATGAAAGGTGATGATAAAAAGACCTTGGTGGTGATTAAAAATCATAACCAGACAAGCGATATGTTTAAAGGATTCAGAAGTTATGACTATGGCTTGATTGAAATCATGGAATGGAATGAACTCGGACTATCACCGGTTAGTGCGGCAAAAAGGATACCCGGCCAGATTACCGATATCAGTATCAGTGATTTGAATAATAATTCAAAAGAAAAATTATTGGTTTCTTTTATTAAACAGAGGAAGCAGCTTTTATCGAACAACACCTCCAAGAGCATTATCCTTGCATATGATTTATAAATTATTTTTTTTAAAAAAAGGAATTTATTGATTTTCGTTTTTTGAGATTAAATAATCATAAGTGACCTTTTTGATCTGCCGATATCCTGAGAAAAGCTCAAGAAGATATTCAAGCAGGAGAAAGGCCTGATCATTCATACACATATGGTGAAGCATAATGCCGCACATCCCGGAAGCCAGCCCTGTTTTGAACTCTTCTAAAAGGGTTGGCCGGCTTTCTTCAGCTGATTTTTCCTTCCGGGTGTGCAGGTCCACATGAACCGGGATATCCTCAAGCCCTTCCGGTGCAACCGGAAGGCTGCCATGGCTTCTGGAAATTCCTGTAAAACCGGCTTTTTTCAACATCATCATGGCATCCATGCTGCAGCGGTTCCAGGGAGGGGTGAAGACCTGGGTCAGATCTTTTCCCATAATGGTTTGAAGCCTTTTTTGTCCCCTTGTCAAATCATTCAAAACAGCCTGGGGCGACCGGGCCGGTCCGAATTCCTGTTTTTTCCCCTTGGGCTCATGGTTCATATGTCTGTAACCATGCATATGCCAGCAAAAAAGGGCCTTCCCCTTTTCACGGAATTCAGCCGTGGCCTCCCACCGTTTTTTTGTCATCCAGGACGGAACCACGGCTAGGCACAGGGGAATTTGGTATTTTAAAAACAGGCCCATCATTTTTGAGAAATTTTCTGACGGCACAGCAATATCGTCTGCCCGGAAAAAGGCCTTGATTTCATTGTCCGCCATTGCTGCCCGGATTTGTTTTTCAACTGCATCCGTTATATCCCGGAAAAGATGATAGTCATTCGACCGGTAGAGGGTGGATATCTTCATGTCACCGGCTCCTCATCCATTCCATGGTATTGACTGCCCCATTCATATTCAGTTTCGGCCCCGGGAAGCCGGCAGGCCTATGCAAGGCAGCCTCAATCCGCCGGGCAAGCCTTAAAGGTTCCAGATCCTGATCCTCAAGCAGGGTGATGGGGGCAAACCCGGCAAGTTTTGCAGCCCTCTCCCATTGTTCCCTATTCTGTGCAAAGGGCAGGACCAGGGCAGGCACGCCTGCGGCCACAATATTCATACAGGTATTATATCCGGCCATGCTGACGGAAAGATCCGATGCCCCTAGAAGGGAAACAAAATCCGGGGTGAAAGCCTCAATCGTGATCCTTTCATTCTCAAAGGATTTCAGATAATCCCGGTCTTCCTGATCCATATAAGGGCCGGTATAGGCTTTCAAAAGCAGGTTTTTCCCGGATAAGACCCCATGGCAGGCATGAACCACTGCCTTCAGCAGGGGTGCCCCCACATTTCCCCCGCCCACACTGGCGGTGATCAACAGCTTGCCCTGTTTCAGCCCGCAGCCTTCCCTGATCCGGCTGACTTTTTCCGGGTCTGGCACAGGGGTCACAAATCCTGTGTAAACAAGGGGGATTTTAATTTTATCCATTCCTGGAAAGGTGGCATCCAGTTTGATCAATCCCGGATCGGAATGAACCAGTACGGCATCAAACCAGGTATGAAGGGCTTCGATTACCCGGGTCTCATATTTTACCGGGTTTTTTTTTTCAACCAGGATGTCTCTCAGGCTGCAGACCACTTTACAGTCTATACCCTGCCTGGCCTTGATAAAGGTTAAAACCGGGATCAATTCAAACTCAAATGCTCTCCGGCCAAAGGGATAAAGCTCGACCAGGAAAAAATCCGGTTTTTCGGTCCTGACCAGATCCAGCAGGATGTTTTTACGTTCAAGTTTCACCTCTTCCAGATCCTTGAGCGGATCGACACAGTAAAGCCTGCTGAAGCCCTGGTCCATCATCAGGCCCGGCAGAGCCACTTTTCTTACATGGTTTGGCAGCAAGGCCGAGACCTCATCTCCGCCGGTCACCAGAATCACGTCAAAATCTTTCATGGCCCTTGCAATTTCAAGGGTCCTGAAAAAATGTCCCACTCCCAGCACATGCTGGCAATAAATAAGAATTTTCATAATTCAGTCCTGTATCCCATGTTCACGAATGCCCAGAAAAGCCTTTCATGAAAGTCTGTCTTCTATTTCAGCCTGAGGCGGTTTATCCTTTGAATCTGAATTTTTCCGTCCCATATCAGATCATGGAGGGAATAATCCTTTAGTAAAGGGGTTTCATCCGGATCAAAGGTTCTTTTTAACGCGTCATAGATCAGGATTTTGATGATACTCTGATGGGTGACCACCAGGATATATTGGTTTTCAAATGTTTTTGCCGCCTTTTCAAAAACCTTTGAAATCCGTTCCAGGACCCTGGTTCTGGATTCCCCCCCGGGAGGACAGAACTCCCATCCCCGTGATTCCTGGAATTCAATTGCCTTTGGGTCTTTTTGTCTGATATCCGTAATCCGCCGGCCTTCCCAGTCACCAAAGTCCTGCTCCCTTAAATCCGTATCAAAAAAAAGAGGGATACCCATTTGATCCGAAATGAGCCTGGATGTTTCCTTAGCCCGGGTCAAGGGGCTTGACAGGATCACATCAAAGGGTTCGGATGCAAGAAGCGCTCCCCAGCGGGCCGCTTCTCTTTTCCCTTCCGGGCTTAAAGGGATATCGGTGCTGCCCTGGATTTTTTTTTCCAGGTTCCATGGGGTCCTGGCATGCCGGATCAATCCCAGTCTGATCATTTATGAACCCATCTTAACTAAAAGGGTTTCAACGGTTTTATAATTTATATCCCTGTCATGAAAGGCCCTGACATATTCCATTGCATTTTTCCCCATCTTTTGCCTTAGCACCGAGTCCTGCAACAGATCCTTTAAGGCTTGAAAAAACAAGGGGCAGTCATACAGGGGAACCAGAAATCCTGTTTTTTTGTCTTGGACCACTTCGGGAATGCCGCCGTTTTTAAATGCCACAACCGGCAGGGAACAGGCCTGGGCTTCCAGGTATACCATACCCAGGGATTCCCGGATGCCTGGAAATGCGAATACATCTCCTGAACTGTAAAACCCGGCCATTTCTTTTGGGGGTATTTTCCCGGCAAAGGTATAATGCCCGGGGATATGTTTTTGGGCCAGGGCCTTGAGATAGCCCTCCATCTTTCCGCTGCCGGCAATGACCAGGTGGAAACCGGGGATTACCTCCGCCAGCATTGCACAGCATTGGATCAGCCAGTCCAGCCCCCTGGTTTTGACATCATCTCTGAACATGGCGGCCGTTAAAACGATCAGGCTATCGTCCAGTTTCCAGGCTTTTCTGTTTTCCTGTCCGGCCAGCTTATTTTTCATAAAGGCTTGGGGGGTGATGCCGGGTCTGACATAGGTCAGGCGATGGCCGGGGATGAGGCGCTGAAGATTTTTAAAATCAGAACCTTTGTTGGTAAAAATATGATGAGCTGTCTTAAGGGCGTACCGGTTCAAATAGTATCCCGTGATTGTTTTAATTCTTCTTTTTTGTTTTGTGGAATAAATGCCTTGAAAAATGATGTATTTTATCCCAAGGAGGTGACAGATCAAAGGGCCAAGAAGATCCGGGGCTTTATAATAGGTATGATAGGTGAGCCAGATGGCTGGCCGGTGTGCGGATAAATTTTTCAGGCTCCGGACGGCATCAACTGCCAGAAGCGGCCAGAGCCAGGGCTTTAAATAGATCCACCGGGCTCTTACCCTGCTCTGGATCTCAATGGTATGGCCCTGTTCCTCCAGGAATTGAACCAGACCCCGGGCAATGGCCAGATCCCCTGAAGGGTGGTCATGGTCCAGGGGTTTGAACGGGGCATAAAAGGCGATTTTCATTTGGGTGGATGACCCGGGCAGGCCATGAGCCCGGGAATCCGGTCACAATAAATCCGTGCAAGATCATGGATCAGTTCTTTATTGTTAAACTCCCGGATTATCCTTTCCCTGGCTTTTGGGATGACCTTTTGCCTCAATGCTTCATCAGTCAATAATAATTCCATGGCCGAGGCCAGGGCGTACGGGTCATTCTCGGGCACCATTTTCCCTGTTATCCCGTCTTCAAGGAATTCGGGTATGCCGGACACCTTTGGAGCTGCCACAGGCACATTCATTGCCATGCTTTCCGCCATGACATTGGGGATGCCGTCCCGGTCTCCGTCAGCGGCAATCTTACACCCCAGCACAAATAGATCAGCCTCGGCATAATAGCTGATGACAGCTTCATGGGGCAGGGTGCCTGCAAGGGTTGTGACAGATTCGAGCGAAAGGGCTTTGATTATCTGGACTATTTTTTCATTGTCTTGTCCCTCACCGATCAGGGTATGTTTAAATTTCACCCCCCTGTCCCTGAGAATGGCCAGGGCTTTATAGACAATATCAAGACCCTTTTTTTCAGTCATTCTTGCCACGGTCAGGATTTTATAGGGAGGAGTGCACAAGATGGATTTTGGCTGGGGAGAAAAATAGTTGGGGTTAATGCCGTGGTATACACAAAAAACAGAAGTATTGCCCTTACCGGCCAGGGTGTTCAGATATTTTTGATTGTAACGGGTGCAGGTCACGACAAACCGGGCCATATCCATTTTTTCCCTGAGTTGCCGGGGGTCTGAGGTGTAAATGTCTTTGGCATGGGCAAAAAAGCTGAAGGGTACCCCGCTCAAAATGCTTGAAAACATGGCCACGGATGTGGGGGAATGGGCAAAATGGGCCTGGAAATGGATAATATGTTTTCCCGGCAGACAATGATGGACCAGGTACCCGGCTTGCAGAAGGTGTTTGATGGTGGCTGATGTTTTTGTTCGCCTCCATCTTGCCGCTGCTGTTTTAAGGGCTTTAAAATAAACACCGGGCCGTTTCAAGGCCAGCATCAGATTATGATATCCTAATGGTAAAAGGTGGCCCAGGATGGTGCTGGGCAGGTATTGCACTGCGGCTTTAATTTTTCCCACGTTGCTATGGGTGAAGGATTCCCGTGGTTCCCGCATGGAGATGATATGGATGGAAAACCCAAGGGATTCCAGGAGCAGGATTTCATTGGAAATAAAGGTTTCAGATATCCTTGGATAGCCTTTCAAAACCATACATAGCGTCGGGGGTACATTGTTTTCCATTTTTACCGTTCCAA
>Ga0156388_1015_pt1 | contig 20732 bp, 19 predicted proteins | sample RifOxyA3_FD_108032 | JGI IMG/M metagenome (GOLD analysis project Ga0156388, IMG submission 108032) | Desulfobacterales bacterium RIFOXYA12_FULL_46_15
CCCTTCTGTGCCCCAGGCCTTCTCGCTGGTAAATTCTTTCAGATATTCCCGGATGCCCGGAATCTGGTCTGCATGGGCTTTTTTTACATAAAAATAAAGGGGCCGGGAAACAGGATAAGAACCGTCGGCAATGGCGTCAAAAACCGGTTTTACACCTCCAATTGAAGAACCCTGGAGTTTATCGGCATTCTGGTCCAGAAAGCTGAAACCGAAAATACCCAATGCTTTTGAGTTGGCTTCCAGTTTCTGAACAATCAGGTTGTCGTTTTCACCTGCTTCGATATAGGCGCCGTCTTCACGGATAGTATGGCAGATTGATTTGAACTGCTTTTTATCGGTTTTTTTCAAGGCTTCGATAAACTCAAATTTTTTTCCCCCGTTTTCCATGGCAAGCTCGACAAAAGCGTCCCGGGTTCCGGATGTGGGCGGCGGCCCAAGAACTTCGATGGCAATATCCGGAAGTTTAGCATTAATGCTTTTCCAGGTTTTATAGGGGTTTGCTACCAGGGTAGGAGTTCCGTCCGGGTTCGGAACTTTGGCTGCCAGGGCAAGGAAAATGTCTTTCAAGGAAAGCTCCATCAGTGCGGCTTTTTTGGAATTGGCAATCACGATGCCGTCATAACCGATCTTGACTTCAACTATTTCTTTGATGCCGTTTGCAGCCGCTTTTTCAATTTCCGATACCTTGATTCGTCTGGATGAATTGGTAATGTCCGGGTATTGAACGCCCACACCGGCCCCAAAGAGTTTGTGTCCTCCGCCTGACCCGGTGGATTCGATTTTCGGGGTCTTGAATTTTGTGGACTTGCCGAAATTTTCTGCCACAACAGTGGCAAAGGGGTAAACGGTTGAAGAACCGACAACTGAGATATAATCTCTGGATTCGGCGTGAACATTGCCAATGCCCGTGATAAAGAAAAGGGCCAGTACATTTAATAATAGTTTTTTCATTTTATCTCCTGTTTTTAAGGTTAACTGCAGTCTTCAGTTCTCACACTATAAACAGGATTTATTAGGGTAAGTTTAATAAAAGATTAGAATACCGTTAGCTGGTTAAATCTCTTTAAAGCAAGCAGAAGTAAAAAGGATTTGTTAACAAATCAGGAGATGATGGTTTTTTCAAGATAAAGGATATTACCTTTTTCATTATATGAATACCGGTTGAAATAGGTCTCCATGATAATGATACCCCGGCCGTGATCCTCACTGTCATCAAGGATCTTTCTGCGTTGTTGCCGCCAGTCGAATCCGTCCCCTTCATCTTCAATCATCATCTTGATCATTTCTTTATTGATGACGCGCAGCTCGAATTTGACGATTTTCCCGGGATCACCTACATTTCCATGCCGGACGGCATTGGTCAGTCCCTCCCGGATAACAAGATTGATGGGGAATAAATGCTTTTCGATCCCGGTAAGGGTTGATAGAAGATAGCGATTGGCTTCCTCACAGACTGTATCAATATTCCTCATGCTGGATGAAAAATCGAACCGTATGGAATCTTTTGTCTTGGAAACAGCATAGGTTGATCTTTCTATTATCATGGATTCACACCTCCACACATAAGACAACAATATCATCCTCAGGCAGGGTCCCTTTCCCGAAAAGGTAATGAATCAGGGCTTCCGGGGCCTGTTCATAGGGAACCCCCGCAACCTCCCGGTAGACCGGCAGGAGGCTGTCGGCACCGCTCGCCCAGGTGATCTTCTTTTCCGCAGATTCGACAAGCCCGTCCGAATAGGCAAAAAACCTGTCTCCTGAAGATACTGTAAGGCTCTGCACGCCGAAATGGGCATCTTTGAACATGCCCAGGATATCTCCTTCCGTTTTGATCAGAAATGGCTCTCCCTTAACCGGCAGGCAGACAACCGGCGGGTGGCCTGCGTTGATGATGGTCAATTTGTGGGTAGTCCTGTTGATATGCATATAACAGGCGGTGAGATATTTGCCGCCGGGCATGATTTCCACCAGGACATCATTGATCATTTTAATACTTTCAATGGGTGAATAAACCGGGGTACAGTTCTGGGCCAGCAATGCCTTTACCGATGCCGTCATATAGCTTGTTTTGATATCATGCCCGGAAAAATCCGCAACAAAATACCCTTTGATGTTTTCCGATATATTCAGGATATCGTAAAAATCTCCGCCCGCCTCTTCAAGGGCTTTGTAATACACACCGAATTTTGCATCCGGGTTGTCTGCCGGTGTCGGCAGCATGGAGACCTGGGCCTCGGTCAATTGCCTGAGTTTGTTTGCCTGGCCTGTAATAAGTGAATTGGTTGCAATGGACAGTTTCAGATGGATTCTGACCCTTGCCAGCACCTCAAGGGGGTGAAAGGGTTTTGTAATATAATCCACTGCTCCCAGATCAAATCCCTTTAGTTTTGAATCCACCTCGCTGACACCTGTCAGAAACAATACAGGGATGGCATTGGTTTCAGCATTGTCTTTGAGTTTCCGGATCACATCAAACCCGCTTTCTCCCGGCATTTCAATATCCAGGAGGATCAGGTCCGGTTTCTCTTTCAGGGCGATGGCCCTGGCATCCGGCCCATTGTCTGCGCAAAAAATTTTATATCCTTCTTTGGACAGGGATTTTTCAATCAGTTTCAGGTTCAACCGGTTATCATCAACGGCAAGTACGGTATAAGGCTGCTTTTGTTCCATGGCTGATATCCTTTTTTTTATCCGCGCATGGATGGATTAAGGGCGCTGACCTTGTTTTCAAGATCCTTGATATAGGAATTAAAACCATCAAGACTGCCTTTTTTGGCCTGCATTTCCATATCCCTGGCAAGCGAAAAAATCTCATCAAACCCAAGATTACCGGCAGCCCCTTTGATGGAGTGGGATGCTGCCGCTGCATCGGCCGGATTGTTGTCTGAAATTCCTTTTTTAATTTTACCTATATCTGAAAACGTGGTAGTTACAAAAAGCTCGACAAGTTCTTTAAAATCCTCTTCATCAACCCCCAGCCGGGATGCAAGATCATTAAAATCCATAAAGACTCCTTAAGATAGAAACGTGAATGAAAAAAAGATAAGAAACGATTTTTAAAAAAAATTATAAAATTATTTTATCCTCTTGTAAACAGCCGTTTCAAAAATCAGGTTTCTTTTTTGGCCTTATGCTTTTTTTAAGCCCTGTATTTTGAAATTGACAAAAAAGATAAAAGCACCATGTTTATAACCCGATAAATAACCCAGTAAAAGGAGTAAGCCTCTATGGAAAAAGACACCCATCATTTTATTCAGGAATATAAAGGCCTCGGAGCCTTTGGCCTTGACCGGGAAACCGATGAGGAAACCATCATGTTCTATCTTCAGAAATTTTCCGAAGACCGGTTTTTAAAAACATTCATCCCCCGGCTGCCGGATAAGGAACTTGAAGAGATCTATTTGTTCATTAATGCAAAACTCAAACAGCATATTACAGAAGATGAATATCACAGCCTGTTTTTAAAGGATCGTTGAAATTTAATTGTTTGTTTTAGTTATATTTAGTTATATTTTATATTAAATTATTTATTTTAAAATTATCTGTTGACAGATTATAACTAAAACTATAGTTAACATACCTAAAGTTTGTGGTTATTAAAAATAACCCGACCGTGGATAATGACAGGAAATTGTTGACCTGAAACAAACCCCATCTCCTTGGCAAGCATTATCCGGCAGCCCGTTTCTGTCCCGACCCTGGCAGAACGGGCTGCACTTTTTTATTCATATCAGGGCTTTAAAGCGCATCCTGACTCTTTACAAAGATCAGGACCCCTTATATGATAACATCCGATCAGGCAAGTGGATCATTGCTGAAAAATACAATGAAAGATATTGATTAAGGACAAAGGAGGCCGGAAAATGGAAGAAATGTATTCAACCAGGGAAATCGCAAAATTTTTAAACATTAATGAAAAAATGGTATATTCCCTTATCTCGGAAAAAGGACTGCCGGCCTCCAAAGTTACCGGAAAATGGCTTTTTCCCATAAACCTTGTAAGACAATGGGTTGAGGCGGGCACGGAAAATTTCCCCCAGACAGCCAAACTGCCCCCTTACCATGGTCTTGTCCTCATTGCCGGGAGCAACGATCTTCTGCTCGATAAAATCATCTCAACCTTTAATATCAAACACGAAAAGCATATGGCCATGTTCGGCATGGCCGGTTCCCTCGGCGGGCTGAGAGCGTTGAAACAAAATCTTTGCCATATTGCATCCAGCCATCTTATCGGAGATAACGACGACTATAATTTTCCTTTTTTAAAAGATGAAATGAACCAGATGCCTGCTGTTGTAAATTTCTGCCTGAGAGAACAGGGCATTATCGTTCAAAAGGGGAATCCTCAAAATATCCTGTCCGTAAATGACCTTAACCGACCGGATATAACAATTGTTAACCGGCAGCTCGGTACAGGGACCCGAAAGCTTTTTGATCATCTGCTGAAAGATGCTCAAATAAAAGGCGAGGCCATTAAAGGATATGAAACCACCCTGTCCAGACACATGGATGTGGGTCTGGAAATCCTGAACCGGAGAGCAGATGCAGGCCCCGGTATCCGGCCGGTCGCCAATATCCTTGGCCTTGATTTCATCCCTGCCTGCTGGGAGCGGTTTGATCTCGTGATCCACAAAGACAGGTTCTTTGACCAGGGCATCCAGCTTTTCCTGTCCCTCTTAAAGGGAAAAGTGATTCAAACAACCGCAGAAGCTTATGGCGGTTATGATCTTTCCATGACCGGGAAAATGGTTTACCCAGCCACTGGAACTGAAAAAGAATAGACTAATTTTTATTATACTTTGTTAATATTGGTTAGTATTGGTAATAATTTTTATAAAATTTTAGTTTTATAAAATTTTCTGTTGACTATCTCCTGACATTAACATATTCAGACTCTGTTTTTTACAGCAGTTTTATTTGTTAATAAAGCACTATAATACAGGAGGTTTAACATGAATAAAAAATGGATTATGAATTGGGTCATTGTGTTTTTTATGACAATGGGTCTTGCCGCCTTTGCCCAGGCTGAAACCAAAAGCCTGATGATGGCCACCACCACGAGCACGGAAGATACCGGTCTTCTGGATTATCTCATGCCGTTGTTTGAAAAAGATACCGGCATTGCATTGAAATGGACGGCCACAGGAACCGGAAAAGCGTTAAAACTGGGTGAGACCTGTGACGTGGATGTTCTTTTAGTCCATGCCCCGTCTGCTGAAAAGAAATTTATTGAAAACGGGTTCGGCAAGGACAGAAAAGAAATCATGTACAATGATTTTGTCATTATCGGACCAGAGAGTGATCCAGCCGGCATCAAAGGCAAAAGCCTGGCCGACGCCCTCACTGCCATCAAAGGCAAACAGGCTCAATTCATGAGCCGGGGCGATGATTCCGGGACCCACAAAACAGAGCAGATATTATGGAAAGCCTCAGGTCTTCAGGTTCCTGACAAGGAAACCTGGTATGTTCAGACCGGACAGGGAATGCTGGCAACCATAACGGTTGCTCAGGAAAAAAACGGCTATACCATGACGGATAGAGGGACCTATATCAAATACAATTCCCAGAACAAAGGCAACGCGTCCTTGAAAATCCTGGTTGAAGGTGATAAAAACCTTTTGAATCAGTACAGTGTGTTAACCCTTAATGCAGCAAAATGTCCCAAGGCAAAATATGACCTGGCAGTTCAATTTTCAGACTGGATGGCATCGCCAAAGGGACAAAAACTTATTGGGGATTTTCTTTTAATGGGAGAAAGACTGTTTTTTCCAAACGCAGACTAGGCAGGTATGGATTTTATAGTTGAAGGCTTTTTCAAAGCCCTTGAACTTTTGATAAACGGTGACGGTTCCACCTGGTCGGCAGTTCTTGCCACCTTGAAAGTATCGGTCTGGTCCCTTTTGATCAGTACCGTCACCGGTCTGCCCTGCGGGTTTATGATTGGCTATTTTGATTTTAAAGGAAAAAAGCAGTTAAGAACCGTCCTGGATACCCTGCTTGCCCTTCCAACGGTTTTCATCGGTCTTGTGGTCTATGCATTCATATCCCGGCAGGGTCCCCTGGGCGAATTCGGATTGCTGTTTACCCTGTCGGGAATTGTTATCGGACTCACCATCCTTGCTTTCCCGGTGGTGACTGCCATTACCGCCTCAACGGTTGAAGGCATTGATCCGGATCTTAAACTGACCCTTATTTCCCTTGGCGCCGGCAAACGCCATATCCTGACCACCTGTCTCTGGGAAGTGCGCTACGGCATCCTGACCGCCATTGTCAATGCCTATGGAAGGGTTTCCACTGAAGTGGGCATTGCCATGATGATCGGCGGCAATATCAAATACCATACCCGTACCATCACAACTGCCATTGCGCTTGAAACCAACAAGGGGATGTTTGCCGACGGCATAGCCCTGGGGCTGGTCCTCATTACCATTGCCTTTATCGTGAATCTATCCCTTTCCTTTCTAAGAAAGCAATGACACATACTAACCCGGCATACCATTTAAAAAACATCCGGCATTATTACGGATCTCAAAAAGTACTGGATATTGATGATCTTAATATCAAAACAGGTTCCATCACAGGGCTTATCGGGTCCAACGGAAGCGGAAAAAGCACCCTTTTAAAGATGCTGGCCTTTGCCCTGAAACCTGCAAAAGGGCAAATTTTCTATAAAGGCCGGGAAGAATCCGGGTTCTCTCCAACAGTCCGCTTAAAAGTGACCCTTCTGACCCAGAACCCTTATCTTTTGAAACGCTCTGTTTTTGAAAACATCATCTATGGTCTTAAAATCCGAAAAGACACGAATCATCTGGAAGCAAGGGTAAAAACCGTTCTTTCAACCGTAGGCCTTGATTATGGAAGCTTTGCCCACCGGCGATGGCATCAGTTGTCCGGCGGTGAGGCCCAGAGAGTGGCCCTGGCCGCGAGATTAATCCTTAAACCGGAAGTCCTGCTCCTGGACGAACCCATAGCCAGTGTGGATACAAAAAGTGCCGGACTGATCCGTAAAGCCTCACTCAAGGCCAGGGATGACTGGGGGACCACCCTTGTTATTGCCAGTCATGACCTGCAATGGCTGTATTCCATTACTGAAAACCAGATTTCCATTTTCAACGGCAAGATTTTCCCTGGCGGGATTGAAACCATTATTACCGGACCTTTTGAAAAAACCGGGGATAAGGCTTTTGTAAAAAAACACGCCAACGGACAGCCTCTTATTCTCAAAGCCCCTGGTCCAAATGAAGAAAATGCCGTTATCAGAAAAAAGGATATCCTTATCGAACCTTCAGGGCATGATCTCACAAAAGGCATCAATCGCCTGTCCGGCCATGTCGCCGCCATGCACCTGGAAAAGGAAACCCATCATATCGTGGCCACTGTTCTGGTTCATGATCTTTCCTTTGTTTTAAAGCTTACACCGGATCAGGCCGGCAGTTTTGGGCTCTATCCTGGAAAGAACATCACCCTCGGGTTTTACCCCGGTGATGTGGAATGGTTTTAAGCTTTTTCTCCGGTTTCATTTTTAACAGCTTTTCAAACTAAAACCTGCATTGTTTTTGAGACAGACTCAATAATTAAACTTATCGTAATTAAAAGATAAAATATTTATTTCTATTTAAAACATTAAAATTTTCATAGTGTAACAATTATTTTATTGACAAAACAAAAGCCGTACTATAATTATTGTTTAAACCAATATAGGAAAATAAAAAAAAGAGGCTTTGCAATGCAACACAACAAAACGGAAATTAGAAAACGGCAAATCCTTGATACAGCGACAAAAGTCTTTGCCCAAAGGGGTTTCAATGAAACAACCATATCTGAAATCGCAAAGGATGCCAAGATTTCAGAAGCATCGATTTATGAATATTTTTCTACCAAAGAGGGACTTTTATTTTCAATCCCCACCCAGTCATCGCAAACGCTTTTTGATACCATGGCCTTTCATTTAAAATTGATCCGGGGGGCAGCCAACAAACTTCGGGCTATTGTTTTTCTGTTTATGGATTCCTACCAGAAGAATCCTGATTTTGCAGCAGTCCTCATGTTGTACCTGAAGCACAATAAAAAATTTTTAGACACCGAGGGCCACCTGACGATCAAGGCAGGCATAAAGCAGATCACAACAGTGATCGAACAGGGGATCGAAGCCAAAGAATTCAAGGAAGATACCCATCCCTATCTCATCCGTTCAATGATCCTCGGGACCATTGAGCATCTGGTAACCAACTGGGTCATGACAGGAAAGCCGGAAAATCTTGAAGATCTGGTAGACCCCCTGGTGGATACGATTATCAAAGGGATTTCGAACAGTTAAAAAAGGTGCGCCATGGATATCATTGAAACAAAAATTGATGTGAATTCCGAACAATATCAGAAAAATTACCAGGAAATGACCGCTCTTGCCCTGGATCTTGAAAAGGAGCTGGATAAAGCAGCCAATGACAGGTCCTCCAAAGCCCTGAAGCGGCATGAGGAGTCGGGCAAGCTGCCGGCACAGAAAAAACTGGATTTGCTGCTGGACAAAAATACCCCGTTTCTGGAAATCGCTCCCCTGGCCGCCATGGGGCTGTATGACGCAAAAATACACAAAGCCGGGCTTCTGGCCGGTATCGGTGTCATCGAAGGAAAAGAATGCATGATCAGCATCAGCGACGCCACCATTAAGGGAGGGTCCATTTATCCCATGGGGGTGAAAAAAACCTTGCGATGCCAGACCATTGCCATGGAAAACCGGTTGCCCCTGGTTACGCTGATGGATTCCGCAGGCGCTTATCTGCCGCTCCAGTCTGAAATTTTCCCCGATATTGATGACGGTGGAAGAATCTTTTTCAACCAGGCCCGGATGTCGAAAATGGGCATCCCCCAGATCGTGGGGGTCATGGGTTTGTGCACGGCCGGCGGGGCTTACGGCGTGGCCATGTGTGATGAAATCGTTCATGTAAGAAAGCATGGCGCGATTTTCCTTGGCGGACCGCCCCTGGTGAAGGCGGCAACCGGAGAGGATGTCTCAGCCAATGACCTGGGCGGTGCAGAGCTTCACTGCTGTGATTCAGGAGTGTCCGACTATTATGCTGAAGATGATGCCCAGGCCATCAGGATGATCCGGAAAATAACAAAAAATCTTCCTGCTGCTGAAAAATCAAGGCTTTCCATGGCCGTACCCGAACCTCCGATGTATGATGTAAAAGAGCTGTACGGCATTGTGGGCCCGGATCTTTCCCGGCCCTATGATATCAGGGAAGTGATTGCCAGGATCGTGGACGGTTCAAGGTTTCTGGAATTCAAGGAATTGTTCGGTGAGACCCTGGTCACGGGATGGGCCCATATCCACGGGTATCCTGTGGGCATCCTGGCCAATAACGGTATTCTTTTCTCCAAGAGCGCCCAGAAAGCCACCCAGTTTATCCAGCTCTGCGACAAGCGGGAAATCCCACTTGTGTTCCTGCAGAACATCAACGGATTTATCGTGGGAAGTGATTATGAACGGGCCGGGATTACAAAGGACGGCCACAAGATGGTCAATGCAGTTGCCAATGCAAGTGTGCCCAAATTCACCATGATTGTGGGGGCATCCTTTGGTGCGGGCAATTACGCCATGTGCGGCAGGGCCTATTCTCCGAGATTTCTGTGGATGTGGCCCAATGCCCAGATCGGCGTCATGGGCGGCCGGCAGGCAGCTGATGTACTGGTCAGCATTACCAATGACCAGCGCCAAAGAGCCGGTCAACAAAACCTGACCCGGGAAGAAACCGGCTTTATCAAAAAACCGGTAATGGAGGCGGCACTGAAAGAAGGCAATGCCTATTACAGCACCTCCCAGCTCTGGGATGACGGTATTGTTGATCCTGCAAAATCAAGGGATGTCCTGGGGCTGGCTGTTTCCGCCTCCCTGAACGCACCTCTAAGGGACCAGGACCAAGGATTCGGCGTGTTTAGAATGTAGGCCAGGTCATAACAGTTGAAAACAGGAAGACCATCATGTTTAAAAAAATTCTGATTGCCAACCGGGGAGAAATCGCCTTAAGGGTCATCCATACCTGCAGGGAAATGGGTATAAAAACCGTTGCCGTGTATTCCGATGCTGATAAAAAAGCCGCCCATGTAATTTCTTCGGATGAGGCCGTATATCTCGGACCCTCCGAACCTTCCTTAAGCTATTTGAATATGGATGCCGTCATTGCTGCTGCAAAAAAGACCAGGGCTGATGCCATACATCCGGGATACGGGTTTCTTTCCGAAAACCATGAATTTGCCAGGCGCTGCCGGGATGAAGACCTTGTATTTATCGGTCCGGCACCCGGAGTGATAAAAAATCTCGGGGATAAAATCACTTCAAGAAACATCATGATAGGCGGCGGTGTGCCGGTCATCCCCGGTTTAAGCCGCTCTGAACCGGATATGGCGGTGCTGAAAGAGGCTGCAAAAAAAATAGGGTATCCTATCCTGGTAAAGGCCACGGCCGGCGGCGGGGGCAAGGGCATCCGCATCGTCCATGGGCCTGAAGAAATGGAACAAGCCGTGACTGAGGCCTCCAGCGAAGCTTTTAATGCCTTTGGAAATCGGGAGGTCTATATTGAAAAATTCTTTACCCGGGCCCGGCATATTGAATTTCAGATTCTCGCCGATCAGTACGGACATACCATCCATCTCTATGAACGGGAATGTTCCATCCAGCGGCGCCATCAGAAAATCATCGAGGAAACCCCTTCTTTGGCATTGACCCCTGAATTGCGGGAAGAAATGGGGAATGCTGCGGTTAAAGCCGCTAAATCGGCACATTATGAAAATGCAGGAACCGTGGAATTTCTCCTGGATGAGGAAAACCGGTTCTATTTCCTGGAAATCAACACAAGACTCCAGGTGGAGCACCCCGTTACGGAAATAACCACGGGTGTGGATCTTGTCCGGCTTCAGATCGAAATTGCGGCAGGGCGGGAATTGAGCCTCAGGCAAAGTGATATCCGGCCCAGGGGTCATGCAATCGAATGCAGGATTTATGCTGAAGACCCGGAAAAAGACTTTTTCCCCTCACCAGGAACCATCCGGTTTATGAAAGAGCCTGACGGACCCGGAATCAGGATCGATTCCGGGATCTACCAGGGATTTGAAGTCCCGGTGGATTATGATCCCATCCTGTCCAAGCTCATCGTCCATGCAGGGACCCGGGATGAGGCCGTGGGAAAGATGATCAAAGCCTTGCAGGATTATATTATCCTGGGTGTCAAAACCCCTGTTGAGTTGATGACGGATATTTTAAATTCAGAACCCTTCAGGACCGGCCAGGTGTTTACGGATTTTATAACAACCCATTTTTCAGACTGGAAACCGGACAGGGATCTTGCCGATATGGCCATGATCGCCTTTCTTGCCCATAGCCGGGGGAATATTGAAAAAAGAGGCCGTACATCTTCCGAACCGGGAAAAACCGTATCTCCCTGGGATACCCTGGGAAACTGGAAACTCTAAATAAACGGAGAGATCAATGGAATACAATCTCATGGTCAACCAGGAAAAAAAATGTATCAATGCCGTCATTTCCGATCAGCATATTCAGGTTCAAACGGAAAACGCCCTCCATGACGCAGGGTTTGTGAATATATCGGATCACCAGGTCCTGCTTACTGTAGACGGGAAGATTTTCAATGCCTTTGTCTCCCATCACGGGAATACAAAAACCGTGGCCATCCAGGGGCGATCCTATGAAATCCGGGATGCCGACCTGATTGAGGAGACCTCTTCCGGGAAAAAAAGCGTCTTAAATGCCGCCACCATTGTTGCTTCACCCATGCCGGCCGTGGTAACCGGCATCCTCGTCAAGACCGGAGACAGGGTGGAAAAAGGCCGGGGGCTTGTCATTGTTTCGGCCATGAAAATGGAGACCACCCTTTTTGCCCCCTTTGACGGTACAATCTCCGGGATAAATGCAAAACCAGGGGACAAGGTTATGCCCACCCAGATCCTTGTGGATATTGAAAAAGACTGAGGAGACACCATGACAAAAACCATTGCTGCTGAAAAAGACCTTTTGTATGCTGAAAAAAACGGCATCGCCTTGATCACCATTAACCGGGAAAAGCAGGGAAACGCCATCAGCCCGGAGGCTGTCCGGCTTTTTCATGAGGCTCTGGAATCAGCCCGGAAAAACGATTATGTCAAGGTTGTCTGCATCACCGGTGCAGGGGACAGGGTGTTCTGCTCCGGGGCCGATCTTTCCGGCACTATGGGCAAGGGATCAGAAGAAGAAAAGGAAATCTTTGGCCGGTATGCCGATCTCCTGATCAAACTCCACCGGTTTGAAAAACCCACCCTGGCCATGATAAACGGGCACTGCCTGGCAGGCGGAACCGGGTTTATGCTGGCCTGCGATATTGTCCTGGCAAGGGAGGATGTGACCTTCGGGACCCCTGAAGTCAATGTCGGGCTTTTTCCCATGATGATCGGGGCCCTGATTTACCGGAATGTATCAAGAAAAAAAGCCATGTCCATGATGCTCCTGGGAGAAAGGCTATCAGCTGCCGAGGCCCTGGAAATGGGAATGGTCACAAAGATTTTTCCAAAGGCGGATTTTGACCTGGAAACCGGAAAAATACTTACGGCTCTGGCCCAAAAAAGCCCCATTGGAATAAAGATAGGAAAAAATGCGCTGAACCATATTGAATCCATGCCATTTGAAGAAGCTGTTCACTTTCTTTCAAAACAACTGTCCGTTATTGCCAAAACAGAAGACGCAAAGGAAGGAATAACCGCGTTTTTAGAAAAAAGACTGCCAATGTTTAAAGGGAAATAAGAATGAAAGATGAACTGATCATTGCAAATTGTTCCGGATTTTACGGAGACAGGCTCAGTGCGGCCAAAGAACTGGTGGAAGGCGGAAAGATCGATGTATTGACCGGGGATTATCTTGCCGAGCTGACCATGGCCCTTTTGTTCCGGATGAAGCAAAAAGATCCGGACAAAGGGTATGTATCCACTTTTCTTTTGCAGATGGAACAGGTCATGGGTACCTGTCTTGACAAGGGTATAAAGATTGTCGCCAATGCCGGGGGATTGAACCCGCAAGGCCTTGCAAAAGAATTGAAGGCACTGGGCCGGACCCTGGGATTAAACCCGGTCATTGCCTATATCCATGGGGACGATCTCATGCCAGTGCTTTCAGACCTCCAGGAATCCGGGGAAGCCTTCAGGCACATGGACAAACATACAGACCTGAAATCTTCAGGCCTCCACCCCCTGACGGCCAATGCCTACCTTGGCGGATTCGGAATCAAAAAGGCCCTCGACCTCGGGGCTGATATTGTGGTGGGCGGAAGAATTGCCGATGCTGCCCTGGCCGCAGGTCCTTCAGCATGGAAATTCAACTGGAAAGAAAGCGATTTTGATAAACTGGCCGGCGCCTATACAGCCGGACATATTATAGAGTGCGGGACCCAGGCCACCGGCGGGAACTATTCTTTTATGGATGAAATCCCTTCCTATGAAAACATGGGGTTTCCCATGGCCAGGATGCGTGAAGACGGCTCCTTTGTCATTACCAAGCATAAAGGAACAGGAGGACTGATCTCCAAAGGCACGGTGACAGCCCAGCTTTTATATGAAATCAGGGAGCCTGCCTATCTTACACCGGACGTCAAAGCCAGGTTCGACACCCTTTCCATAGAGGATCTTGGCGATGACCAGGTATTGATTTCCGGGGTCAAAGGAGACCCCCCGGCAGGATACACCAAGGTCTGCATCAATACTCTGTATGGGTTTAAAAACAGCATGACCGTTATTCTGACAGGACTGGATATTGAAAAAAAGGCAGAAATTGTTGAGCATATCGTGTTCGGAATCATGGGCGGCAAAAACCGGTTTGAAAAAAGCGATGTTCAGCTCACCCGGTCCGGCAGCCCAAATCCCATAACCAATGACGAAGCCTTTTCATATTTAAGGATTTCCGTCATGGACAAGGACAAGACAAAGGTCGGCAAATTATTTTCCTCTGCCATTGTCGAGGCCGCCCTTTCCACCATTCCAGGGTTTACCCTCACAGGCCCCCCTTCCGGGGAAATACCTGCCATCCTGCACTGGCCGGCCCTGGTTTCGCTTAAGAACATCAGGCAGGAGGTAGTGCTCAATGATGAGGTTTATGCCGTTGAAACACAATTTTTCCCGCCCTTGGCCACCCCTGTGGAAAACATCAGGTCAGAAGCAGGTGCAAAACCGTCTATGCCGGCAGGCAAACCCCATGCCGGACCCTTTACAAAAATTGCGTTAGGAAGGCTCTTTGCCACACGGTCCGGTGATAAAGGGGGAAATGCCAACCTGGGCGTATGGGCAAGAGACGAAAAAGGGTTTTCCTTTTTGAACGAATTTTTAACCGTAACAACACTCAAAGAGCTGCTGCCCGACATGGCAGGGTTTGACATTGAAAGATATGAACTGCCCAATCTTCTGGCCTTGAATTTTTATATCAAAGGCGTGCTGGAAGACGGGGTGGCTGCCTCTTTGAGAAGTGATCCCCAGGCCAAGACCCTGGGGGAATACCTTCGGGTAAAGATCATCGAAATTCCTGAATCCCTGAAACCCTGAAAAAGGAGATAAAAAAATGGGGAATGATTTGTATTTTAAAAAAGAGCATGAACAGGTCAGAAAAGCGGTCCGTGATTTTGTGAAAAAAGAGGTCAATCCCTATGTAGATGAATGGGAAGAAAAAGGGATTGCACCCCTGCACGATTTGTTTAAAAAGATGGGTGATTTAGGATTCCTCGGCATCCGGTATGACGAGAAATGGGGAGGGGAAGGTCTGGATTACTGGTATGAAACCGTAGTGCTTGAAGAATGTGCAAGAATTGATTGCGGCGGCATCCCCATGGCTATTGCCGTTCAAATGAACATGGCGACCCCGGCCATTTATGATTTCGGGTCTGACTATTTAAAAGAAACCTATCTGAAACCGGCGCTCAAGGGTGATCTTGTCGCTGCCATTGCCGTGACCGAACCTGATGCCGGGTCAGATGTGGCAGCCTTGAAAACCTTTGCCAAAAAGGACGGGGGTCATTATATCCTGAACGGGTCCAAGACATTTATCACCAACGGCACCCAGGCGGATTTTCTGACCCTCCTGGCCAGAACCGGGGATGATCCCGGGTATCACAATTTTTCCCTTTTTGTGGTTCCCACAGACCTGCCCGGGTTCCATGTCAGCAAAAAACTGGATAAACTGGGGATGAGAAGTTCTGATACGGCTGAACTGTATTTTGACGACATGAGAATCCCGGCTGAAAATCTCATCGGGCAGGAAGGTGAAGGCTTTATCCAGCAGATGATGCAGTTCCAGCATGAAAGATTCAGCGCCATCCCCATGGCCTATGTCTGGGCCAGGCAGATGATTGCGGATGCAGCCGAATATCTGAAAGGACGGATTGTATTCGGCAAACCCCTGATCAAAAAGCAGGTGCTGCGCCACAGGATTGCCAAATGGCTCACGGAAATCGAATGCCTTCAGCAACTGGCCTATCATATTGTGAGAATGAAAATGGCCGGACAGGATGCAACCCTGGTGATTTCCATGGCAAAACTGAAAAGCGGGGATTTGTTAACCGAAGTAGCGGATGGATGCCTCCAGATGTATGGTGGCATGGGGTTTATGAATGAAATGAAGATATCAAGATTTTACAGGGATTCAAGGCTCATTTCCATTGGCGGCGGCGCCAGCGAGGTCATGTGTGATGTTATTGCAAAACTTTCCGGGTTATAAGGAGATCCCATGTATACCCATCTTTTCAGCCCCATCCGGATCAACCGGCTCTTCATCAGAAACCGGATCGCCTACCCTTCCCTCGGGCTTTTGTATTCCTATGATGCAAAGCTGAATGATAAATATTACAATTTCTATAATGAGATCGCAAAAGGCGGGGCCGGTATCGTAACCATCGGCCCTGTGGGAGTCGATTTTATCGGGTCCGGGTTTGTGCCCTTATCCCTTGCCAAGGATGAGGCTGTTGATTCATTCATCAAGGCCGCGGATATGATCAAATCCCATGGGGCAAGCCCCTGGATTCAGCTTTTTCACGGAGGCGCCTATACCCATCCCTTTCTCATCAACAATGAAACCCCCATGGCACCGTCGGCCGTGTTTTCGAAATACTCCAAAACCACACCCAGGGAAATGACTCTGAACGATATTAAAACCGTTCAAAAAGCCTTTTGCAATGCTGCAAAAAGGGCAAAAAAAGCCGGGTTTGAAGGGATTGAAATCATCGGGTCGGCCGGATACCTTGTTACCCAGTTTTTGTCCCCATTGACAAACCATCGAAACGATGAGTATGGCGGCAGTTTTGAAAACAGGACAAGGTTTCCGAGACAGATTCTGGAAATGATCCGGGATGCAGTGGGGCCTGAATTTCCCATTGGTGTCAGGATGGCTGGAAATGATTTTGTTCCCGGGAGCACAACCGATGCCGAGACCCCCGACATTGCAAGGGTTTATGAAAAAGCCGGGGCTGATGTCATCAATGTGACCGGCGGGTGGCATGAATCAAAAATCCCCCAGCTTCCCATGGAACTGCCGCAATCCGGATTCTCCTTTCTGGCCATGAATATCAAACAGGCGGTGTCGGTTCCGGTCATGGCATCCAACCGGATTACCACTCCGGACCAGGCGGAACTGATTTTAAGGGATGGGCAGGCCGACATGGTCAACCTTGGCCGGGTACTGATCGCCGATCCTTTCTGGCCTCAGAAAGCGAAAATGGGGACCCCTGAAGAGATCAGACCCTGTGTGGCCTGTTCCCAGGGGTGTACCGATGAAATCTTTTCCGGGCGGCCGGTGAGCTGCATCGGGAATGTGAGGGCCGGATTTGAAGGGGAAAGACTGATTACCCCGTGTCACCGGGCTAAACGGGTTATGGTGGTGGGTGCCGGTGTGGCAGGTCTTGAGGCGGCGGTAACCGCAAAAATAGCCGGGCATGAGGTTGAAATTTATGAAAAAGATGAAAATATCGGCGGACAGCTCTGGATTGCAAGTGCCCCGCCCCATAAGCGGGAACTCCTGGAATATGTCCGGTACTACAGGGCCATGCTGAAAAAGCATGGGATTTTGGTCCATTTAAATACGCGGGTTGATCTTGACCTGATCAAAAAGATAAACCCGGACCACATCCTGATCGCCCAGGGTGCAAAACCCCTTGTTCCGCCCATTGAAGGGGCGGATGACCCCTGTGTCGTGTCATCCTGGGATGTCTTGAAACACAACCCTTTCCCGGGAAAAAACATAGCCGTCATCGGCGGCGGGGCAGTCGGGCTTGAAACAGCTTTGTTTGTTGCCCATAAAGGAACACTCTCGCCGGAAATGCTTCATTTTCTTATCACCTATGATGCCTTGGACCTTAACCGGCTTAAGCATTATATGTTCAGCGGGTCTTGCCGGGTAACCGTGTTTGAAATGCTGGAAAAGGCGGGTCAGGATGTGGGAAAATCAACCCGGTGGATATTAATGAACAACCTGAAACGATATGGGGTCAAAATTTTAACCCGTACTAAGGTCATATCCATTAAAGCAGGTGTGGTTGAGTTTGAAAATGAGGGACAAAACTGGACTGAGCGGTTTGATACCGTCATCATGGCGTCAGGTTCCGTGCCGGTTCAGGATATTGAACAACAGATCAGGGGTCTTGGAATTGCGTTTTCCGCCATTGGCGACTGCGTCACGCCCGGTAAATTAAACAATGCCATACTGGGAGGATTTTCAGCAGCAAGAGCAATCTGATGTCCTTAAAAAAGACAGGAAAAACAGATAACCATTATCAGGAAAAGGGGGATGTGGTGGGGATCAGCCTGCCCAATATCCCGGAATACGTCATTACCGTCATCGGCACCTTAAAGGCAGGGTGTGTGGTTTCCGGCGTATCGCCTCTGTTGTCCGTGGATGAAACCGCCTTCCAGTTGAAAAATTCCGATGCCAAAGGGTTTGTGACATTGGATGCCCTGTTTGAAAAGCATCTGACCCGGATTCATTCCACGCTTCCTGAATTAAAGCTTGTGGCCGCTGCCGGGGTCGGCGGGTTTCTGCCCGGGCACAAACGGTTTATCGGCAAGCTTCTGGGCAAGATACCCAAAGGCGCGGTGATGACGCACAGGAATGCACTCGCAGATATGATCATTGTCTCCACATGGCTTCATTTAAAAAAAGGAAAAGAGACTGCGCTTTCAGCGTTTCCGCTGTTTCATATTGCCGGGCTTTTTACCAGCTCCATTTTTCTGTCTTACGGCATCACCCAGATCCTTATCCCAAATCCAAGGGATACGGACAGGATCTGTGCCGATATGAAAAAATATAAACCCTTTTTTACCGCCAATGTCCCTTCCCTTTACCATTTACTCATGGAAAATCCGAAATTCAAACATATGGATCATTCAAACCTGAAAATCTGCGTTACGGCTGCTGCCGCCTATCCTGAAGACTCACAGAAGAAGCTGGAGCAGATTATCGGAAAAGGCAAACTGCTTGAAGCCTACGGCATGACGGAAACCTCCCCGCTGACGGCCATGAACCCGGTCATGGGTCAAAAAAAACTGGGCAGTATCGGATTACCCCTGCCTAATACGGATATCAGGCTTACCGATCCTGAGACCCGGAACCCGGTTCCCCAGGGAGAGCCCGGTGAAATCTGCATCAAAGGCCCCCAGGTGATGAAAGGGTATTACAAGCTGCAAAAAGAAACGCATCATGTCTTGGATGCGGACGGATATCTTTATACCGGTGATGTGGCGGTTCAGGATGCAGACGGATATCTGAAAATAGTAGACCGGACCAAAGACATGATCAATGTGAGCGGGTTCAAGGTGTTTTCAAAAAAAATCGAAGATATCCTGACAGAGCATCCGGCTATTGCGCAGATTGCTGTCATTGGTATCCCTGATCCTAAAAAGCCGGGCTCGGAACTTGTCAAAGCCTATCTCACCATTGATGAAGACTCAGGGGTCCACGGCAGCGAAGATGAATTAAAAGCAACCGTCACAGCCTTTGCAAAGGAAAAACTGGCAAGCTATGAGGTTCCAAAAGAAATAGAGATCAGAAAAGAGCTGCCCCTGACCAGTGTTGGAAAGCTTGATAAAAAAAAGCTCAGAAGCACAATGGGATAGGACAGCAAAATTTTCCTGTATCACTTCTCCGCCAATATTAAAAATGCAGGCACTGAACCCGTTAATACCCCCCAGCACAGATAGCGGTTCATCATAAACAAAACCCTTTTCACACACTCCCCTGCATGGCGGTTACCATCCCCGGCATTGGGAAAGTGCCAGATAACCAAAATAAATATTATAGCTTTTCGCCAGTGCTCCCGGAAGATTGCCGTAAAGAACAGGATTTTCCCGGGGGTTATGGTTTGACAGGACCGTGTTGATCTTTTTCCCGTTTGGCAGCAGCATATCTTTTGTCAGCAGGCTTTTACCCATGAGCCGGTCTTTGCCCAGAAATGTTTTGACCCAGTCAAAAAGATACATGCGATTGCCCTGAGATTATTGTAGCCCCAATTGGCGGAAACTTCAGTGCTTAATTTTCCTGTTTAACAGCGGTTTACAGCCTGCCGAATACTAAAAACCATGCCTCAAAAACAGAGCCCTGTTTCTTTTTGGGAAACATTACATAAAAGCGCATAGTTGAAAAAATGGGGTTTTTTTACAAATTCACGTGCGGATCTGCTCAGCACTGATGATTAAAACAGATAAAAAAGGAGCTTCAGAAAAATCGATGTCACGATTTTGACGGTTCTTGAGAGATCACAGCTTGCATTTCCTTGTAGAAAGGCAGCCCTTTATTTTCATAGTTAGGGGCTGTTGACGTTATCCGCAGATAATCAATTAAAGACTCCTTCTGTGCGCTAATGACAATCTCTAAAAATGGAATGATATTATCCTGATTCTCCTGAGCATGAATCAGGGAGTCAATATATTCCTTGCGGTTTTGATTGGTAATGACAGTTACAGGAAAACCATGCTGTAACAGAATAAGATTCATTAGCAGCCTTGAAGTGCGCCCGTTGCCGTCCTTAAAAGGATGAATCGAGGCTAATTTGTAATGTGCCAGTGTTGCCAATTTTAAGGGGTGTAGTTTTTTGGTCTCCTCTGCTTTCAACCAGGTGCAAAAATCTTTCATTAAATCCCGGATTTTATAATGAGGGGGGTAAACATGGTCTGTACCAGCGGCTTTGACATCTATACTGCGGTACTTTCCAGCCTCTTGTTTATCAAGGCTTTGCATAATGATGCTATGAATATCTTTTATTTCACGTTCGGTAAGAATGTCCTGTTTTTGAGCCAGCTCTTCAATATAATTAATAGCCTCCTTGTGCCCAATCACCTCAAGATGTTCTTTAAGGGATTTTCCTCCAATAGTAATCCCTTTTTCCAAAACCAGCTCGGTTTCGTTTTGGGTCAGGGTATTGCCTTCAATCGCATTACTGTTATAGGTAAACTTTACATCATAAAACTTTTTCATTTCTTCCATGACGGAAGGATTAAGCGGTCGAAAACTGTCCAGCCAGGCTTTAAGTTTATCTATCTCCTGGAATTTTTCTTCAAGGTTCATAGGTTTTTGAGAGTCAAGGACTTGATGAATAAGGGTTGCTACATTTTCAATTTTTTTTTTAACCAATGCCTTGATAAATTGCTCTGTTTCTTTTGATAGAGTCATAGGCTGTTTTTCATCCTTTGATTTTTCAGCTTCCACCATAATAACTTATAAA
>Ga0156388_1019_pt1 | contig 20296 bp, 19 predicted proteins | sample RifOxyA3_FD_108032 | JGI IMG/M metagenome (GOLD analysis project Ga0156388, IMG submission 108032) | Desulfobacterales bacterium RIFOXYA12_FULL_46_15
CCTCCTGAAACCGTCCCGCTACTGACATTCATGGTATCTACATTTCCGGTGACCTGTTTTCCGATATAAGCGACCCCATCCCCTTCAGATTTTTCAGAATAAGCCTTGGCCAGGGTGTCCATGGAATCGTTCAGATTAATCAATTGTTCAAGCTGGGAAAATTGTGCCAACTGGGAGGAAAAATCCGTTCCATCCATTGGATTTAAAGGGTCCTGATTCTGGAGCTGGGCCACCAGCATGGTTAAAAAACTATCTTTGCCAAGTGCTTTTTCCTTTTTTGCCTTTTCCGAATCAGTGGATTGGTAGGAATTTGATATACTGTCAAGCGAAGTATTTCCTGATGATGAAATAGTCATGATTATTTTCCTTTATGCAACATAATGAAGTGATCCATCAGGATTCAACGTATTAAGAAGACCTGCCGGATCATCCATATTTATGCCTGTTACTCCGTCAGCCATTAATTTATCCCTGTTCTGCTGACGTTTACCGGAGTTTCCAGCCTGATTTTTTGCATCTGCCATGGACTGCTGGAAATTGCTGTTCATATCCACGTCAAACCGTTCAAGATTCACACCGGAATTTGAAAGTGTTGTCTTGATATCATTCATATTGGACACCAGGATTTCTTTTGCTGTCTGGTTATCGGTCATGATGCTGATTTTCATGTTGTTACCGGTATTGTCTATGGTCATCACAAGCCTGCCGAGTTCAGGGGGTTTTAACTGGATCTTCAAAACGCTCTCGCCTTGATTGATTGCTCTGACAAGGCTTTTGCTCACCTGATGGGTCACATATGTCGGCAAATCCTTCAGAGAAGGCTTTGCCCGTAATTCATTAGCCTGGGATTGCGTATCCTGAGTTCTTGCATCAGCACCGGAAACCTGCAACTGATCATTGAATTTTGAATTTTCCGATCTTAATTGTTTCAATACCGTTTTAACATCTTTCTGCAAGCTGCCAAGGTCTGTATCACTGTTTTTCTTTTGAGTAAGGAACACTTCAAGGTTTTTGTCCAAACTTTTCTGTTTTGAGCCCGGTTCCTGTATCATATCCTTATCCACTGCAAAAAGAGTATTTCCAATAGTGTTCGTATCATTGGATAAAAGGAATTTGTTTTCAAACTGGCTTTTTATCTGATCATATGAAAATCCAAATCCTGCAGATTTTTCCGAATGCTGTATCTGCTCCAGCCCATTGAACAGCTCAGTGAAAAGATCAAGTTTTGTCTCAGAGGGCACGGCTTGGTTTTTTTGTTCAAAAACCTCTGTCCCTTTGGATTTCATTTCTTCCTGTGTCAGTTTGTCCCGAAGATTTTCAAGTGCATCTACAAATTCATTCAGGGAAATTGAAGTTGATTTTTCTTTGGTCTGTTCCATCCCCAGTTGTTTCATCAGATGCTGATAATTACGGTCGTTTTCACTGGTTTTAAAAGGGTTCTGAGTCTGAAAAGATTCTTTCTGAAACCCTTTAAGTTTTTCAATCACCACATCAAGGCTGATGCCTTTTTCACCTTTGACTGCCTCAGCCATAATTTTCTGAATTTCCTCAGATTTAATCCCCATGGAATTCAAAAGGGATTCAAGAAAAGGAAGGGCTGATATTTCAAGAAAACTTTCAGACTGGTCTTCTCCTTTGGTCTCTTTTTCAAGAGAAAGGTCGGACAGTTTACCCATCAAATCCGCTAAGGTGAGTTTTCCGGTTTTTGTCTTTTCAAGAAGCTCTGCAAAAATCTCATTTACATCGGTTTCCTTCAATCCTGCGGTCAGAAGCATTTTTCTCAAGGCTTCAAGACCTCCTGTATCGATTGAAAAATTGTTCAAATTGCCCTTTGAAAGCTTTAATAAAATTTCCTTTAAGGCAGAAATAAAACCAGCCCCTTCTTCCTGATGGAGTTTGTCCAACATGGGGGCAATTATTGCATCCTGATTCCGGTCTGCCTGGGCAGTTCCAGAAATTGCCTGGGAAGAAGCTTTTTCCTGAAAATCAGCCTTATCTATCTGCTTTTTCAACTGGTCCGCAAAAACCGGTTTTTGAGCTGTGGCAGTGTCTGTATTCAGCAGGATTTCCTTTGGGATATCCTGCTGAATCATATTTAAAAACGAGTTGCCAATGTCTGAAAACATAAGATTCATAACACACCTGTCCTTTTTATGTCTTTTGACGAATAAACCAGCAATAGTCATGCCACAAGACTATGGATTTAATATTTACATATTAATTCAAGCAGTTAATGATAAACCAAGAGAAATGGATAAATTTTTTCAGGCTTGTTTTTGAACTTATTTTCCTATAATACAAATTTCATGGGAAAATATTACCGGACGGCAGGAGAAATATTTAATAAAGATCCTATTGCTTTCGTTTAAAGGCAAGGCGTTCGCTGATTTTTGCGGCTTTTTCACTGTCGACAAATGCTAAAATTTCCGAAGCTGATGCTTCCCGCATTCTCATGAAAATTTCCTGTGCAACTTCAAGATCCATTTTATCTACAATCTGAGCGGCATTTTTGGGTTTCATCCCGGCATACATTTTAACCAGCCTCCCGATTTTTTCTTCATATTCGGCATTTTTCTCTATTTCTTTCTGTGATTTTTTCTGATCCAGAAGTGCAAGGTCTTGCTCAATCTGTTTTTTCAGAACTGCCAGGGATTCAATTTTTTCATCAATCTGCTCTTTGAACATATCCAGTTCTTTTTTTTCCTGTTCTACTGTTTTCTGCTGTTTATCAATCATTGCTTTTTTTTCTTCAAGGCCTCTTAATACAACCTTGGCCGCATCAGGACATTCAGGGCATTCAGGACATGGTTTTTCCCTGGTCTCTTCGGAAGTTTTTTTACTATCCGCTTTTTCACCCTTCCCTGTTTTTTCTTTTTTTTCTGCACTTTCTTCTTTTTTTTCAGGCTTTTCTAGAGTTTCCTGCTTCTCAGGCTTTTTATCCTCGGCAAAGGCATCTTTCCCATAAAGGGGTAAAAAACCATCATTTCGGACCCATGTTCCCAAACAAAGAGATATTAAGAGACATACACCCAAACAGACCGTTATTTTAGTATTCAGATATTTCATTGGATAATTTCCTTGCTGTCTTTATGGATGAAATTTCATCCATCTCTTTTTGTTCTGCTGCAAGAATTTTCTGGGTATACTCAGCCTTTAACCGTTCGCGGTAAAATCCCATGGCTTTTTTATCAATGGTTTTTTTCTTCAGCTCCTGCAATTTTTCTTTTAAAACCCCGGATAATCTTATTTTTCTTGATCTTTCCTGTTCTATGGCAGTCTCCACAGTATCCAGATAATTACAGTAATACCTGAATTCCAAAGCACTGATCCCCTGTTCCAGCTCATTTTCAATCTGCCGTCCATACTGATCCCGGGTATTTTTCAAACCTTTGATCTGTTTTTCACACTGAACGACATCCATCTGTGCCTTTGCAGTGTTCTGCTTTGCAACACGTTCCAGGTATTCCCTGTAATTCAGCATTGGCTGCAATTTAAAACAAAACCGTTTCATGGTTCCTGCTTATCCGGCTTTTTTATTCCCAATGCATGTTTCAATCCATCAATGCTGGACTGGATATCCACCCGTCTGTTCATGTCCTGCCTTAAAAACTGCGTGATCCCGGGCATTAACTTCTTTGCCTCATCCACTTCAGGGTCTGAGCCATCAATGTAAGCACCAATGGTTATCATATCCTCAGCGCTTCTATAGGAAGAAATGACACTGACGGCTTTATTCCTTAATACTACATGCTGTTTTTCACTAACATCCCGCATGACCCTTGAAACACTGGCCAGAACATCAATAGCAGGATAATGTCCCCTGTTGGCCAGAGCCCTTGAAAGAACAATATGGCCGTCAACAATGGACCGGACCGTATCCCCGACCGGGTCATTCAAATCATCCCCTTCAACCAGAACCGTATAGATTCCTGTGATTGAACCCCCATTTTCCATATTCCCGGCTCTTTCGAGGAGGATTGGAATCTGGACAAAAAAAGACGGGGTATATCCCCTGGATGTGGGCGGTTCCCCGGCAGCAAGCCCGACATCCCTTGAAGACATGGCAAACCGGGTAATGGAATCCATCATCAACAGAACATCTTTACCCTGATCCCTGAAATATTCTGCAATGGTTGTTGCAAGATAAGCACCCCGTATCCTGACGAGGGGCGGGGAATCCGATGTGGCAGCAACAACCACTGCCCTTTTAAGGCCTTCCTCCCCCAGGGTATCATTGATAAAATCTTTGACTTCCCGGCCTCGTTCCCCGATAAGACCGATAACTACCACATCAGCGCCGGTATGCTTGGTCATCATGCCCATCAGGACGCTTTTCCCCACACCTGATCCTGCCATAATGGCTACACGCTGACCTTTTCCCAGTGTAATCATACTGTTAATTGCAGCAACACCAACGTCCAGGGGCTCTTTAATAGGTTTTCTCTGCATTGGTCCCATGGGTTTTCCATACAGATTATAAGCTTTGGTATATTGGATTCCGCCTTTTCCATCAATGGGATTTCCCATGCCGTCAATCACCCTTCCCAGGAGTTGATCAGAAACACCAATTTCCTGGATAGCCGTAAGAGGGATAATACGACTGCCAAGACTGATTCCCCGGATATCCCCATAGGGCATGAACAAGGCTTTTTCTTTTTTAAATCCTACAACCTCGGCCTGAACTTCCAGGCCCTGATCATTAATGATGCTGCAAAGGCTGCCAATGCCGAGCCCCAGGCTATCCCCTTCCGCAATGAGTCCGATAACCTGGGAAACCCTACCTTCAGGCCGTATCAATGAAATTTGATCAATGGCGTTTTCGTATTTTTTAAAATTTATTTTGTCAAGGTAGTCATCCCTCATTAAACACCTGCTTTCTTGATGGCTTCGAATATAGCATCAAGGCGTAATTCAGGGTCTGATGAAATGGAGGCGGTGTTGGTCTCAATCCTGCACCCCCCCCTTTTAACCGATGGATCGGATTTTACAGAAATGGATTTCAAAGATTCTATCTCATCAAAAAACTCTTCTTTGATCATTTCAATATATTCATAATCTTCCTCAGATATACTTAAGACTATATTTTCAGGATTGACCAGCGCTTTTAATGCATCCAGTATCATTTGCTTTACAATGCCGTCATTTATTTCAATTTGCACCATGACTGCTTTTTCTGCAATCTGCCGGATAAGAGAAATAATTCTTGCTTCATATTTATCGACTAAAAGGTCAAGAGTCCGGTCTGCCATGCTTAAAGAGTCTTCAAGTGTGTTTAATATCCCGATGGATTTTTGCCTGGCTTCTTCGGCCCCTTTTTTTTCTCCTTCTTTATACCCGTCTTCGTATCCTTTTTCATGGCCTTTTATTGTTCCGGTCTGTTCCCCTTTTTCAAATCCTTTGGCTTCACCTTTGCGGAATCCCTCTTCATAACCTTGTTCTGCACCTTTTACCATCCCTTGTTCGAGTCCTTTTTCAAACCCGTCCCGATACCCTTTTTCTTCAGGCGTTTCCTCAGGCTCTTGAATGGTTTGTTCCATTAAAGCCGATTCATTATCAAGCTCTGCCTGATTTTCTTCTTTTCCCTGATGTTTACCTTTCTTTTTTAAAGGCCCGATCAGGGGTTTAAAAACAATTTCTTCCCGCTTCCGGGTTTCATGATAGACAGCTTTGAATTCATAGGCTTCTTCTTCTTCAAATTCCGGTTTTTCAAACAACAGTTTAAACCGGTTGAAATCGGGTTCAGATGCATTGGTTTTGTTTATGATCTCTTTGTTAAAAACTTCAAGGGAATGCACATCTATTGGTATGAATCCCTCTTTTTGATCAGACAAGGACATCATCTTTTCCTTTTCCAAGCGTTATCGTTCCATCAGCCTCAAGCTCTTTGGCTGCACGAACGATAGCCTGCTGAGCTTCTTCAACTTCTGCCAGGCGGACAGGACCCATGGCCTCAAGGTCGTCTTTAAGCATTTCACCGGCTCTCTGGGAAAGGTTGGAGTAAATCTTTTCCTTCATTTCATCTGTGGCTGTCTTAAGTGCATAGGTCAGTTGCTGGCCCTCAACTTTCTTTAAAATCTCTCTCATGGCCGTATCGTCAATACCGGTGAGATCTTCAAAGACAAACATCAGGTTACGGATGTCATTGGCCATTTCCGGGTTATCTTCTTCAACATGTGCCATGACAGCATCTTCTGTGGCCTTATCCACTCCGTTAATAATATCCACAAGCACCTGAAGGCCACCGGCTTTCCCACCAGGTCCTACGGCCCCGGAAAGTTCCAGCTTTAATGCCTTGTCCACATCCCTGACCACATCTTCGGAAATCTGACCCAGTTTTGCAATCCTCATGGCAATGTCCCCTTTTAATTCCGTTGGCATGGCCATCAGCAATTCTGAAGAAATTTCCGACGGCATATGGGCCAGGATCATTGCAATGGTCTGGGGATGCTCGCCAACCACATAACCGGCCAAGGTCCCGACATTCACATTCCTGCTCCAGATAAAAGGTTTATCCTGTTTTTTCTTCTCAAGATCCTCAAGAATGGCATTGGCTTGTTTATCCTTTAATGTACTTTTAACCACATTCCGGATAAAGGATTCACTTTCAATGATTATTTTTGATTCACCTTCAAATTTATCCACAAAATCCAGGGAAACGGCTCTCATTATTTCCGGGGTGATATGATCGATGGACGACATTTCAAATGCAAGATCAGCAATTTCTTTTTCAGTCATTTTTTCAAATGCTTTCTTTGTATATTCCTCTCCCATGACCATCAGGAAAATGGCAGCCTTTTTGGGTCCGGGTATATTTGAAGGGTCCAGAACATCAACCATGATTATTTCTCCTCTCCTTCACTGATCCAGCCTTTCAGGATATTAACCGTCTTGTAGAGGTCTTTATCCGCATAATATTTTGCTTTTTCATGCATCGGCATATTCGTCAGATAAGAGACCTTTTCTGTTGGATTCAGTTTCTGTATAAACAAAGCCCTCTGTTCTTCCGTCATCATTTCCAGGTATTCTTTCTGCTGTTTCGCATCCATTTCAATAAACACCGGTGGTTTTGTCTCTTCTTCCAGCAAGGCGGCCGCTTCTTCAGGAGACGGAAGGGCTTCTCGCTCCACAGTGGTTTTGATCTCCTTTACAGTCCTGATGATGGGGCGTATAACCAGAAGGAATAAGGCAATGACGATCAATAGATTTGCGATGAGCCTGCCGTATTGCTCCTGAATTTTTTCCAGCCCTTTGGCTGAAGGCTCAGACTCGATTTCACCAATAGAAGCAAAGGGAAAGCACTCCACAGACACCTGATCGCTTCTTTCCTCATTATATCCCATTGATTTGACGACAATATCCTGAAACTGCTTCATCTCCTCCGGTGATCGGGGAACATAGATTTTTTTCTGATTCCCGTTTTCACCTGTTTTATTCTCATATTTACCGTCCACAACAGCAGCAACGGAAAGACGCTTCAGGACTGCCATGGGCTTTTTAACTTCCCTGACCCTTTTACTGATTTCATAATTGAATGTATCATCGCTCTTATTGGCCAGCTCATTATTCGCTTTCCCTTGCAGGTTTTCATCCTCCACAATGGGGTTCACCGTAGATGGTGTAGGTATTTCTTCGGGTTTTGTGACCAGTTTTTCCGCCCTGTTTTTCCTGCTGCGAACAAATTCGCCTCCTCTTTCAAAAGGATCAAAAATCTCCTCATTCATATCATCCTGGGAAAAATCCATTTCAGAGGTCACCCGCACTATGGCCTTATCTTTTCCCACAATTCTCTCTAACATGGACTGAATTCTTTTGGTCAGGTTTTCCTCATACCTAATTTTATGCTGGTACTGGGCATCTGCCAGGTTTTCGGCATTTATTTTTGCCTGCTCTTCTTCGGATTTTCCTTCAAAAAGAATCCTGCCTGCAGTATCCACAATCGTAACCATTTTGGGTGTCAGATCCTGGATGGCACTGGCTACAAGATGGGCAATGGCAGTCACTTTTTCTTTTTCAAGATCGGAATTCAATTCCAGCAATATGGATGCAGACGGCTTTTTAACCTCTTCAACAAAGACTGAGTCTTTTGGCATGACAATCATGACACGGGCCGTCTTTACCTCATCAAAGGCTGTGATGGTCCTGGCCAGCTCTCCTTGAATCGCCCTTGTTTTATTAATATTCTGTACAAAATCCGTGGTTCCGAATTCAGTTTTATCAAATATTTCAAACCCGACATGGCCCCCTTTTGGAATTCCGTCTTTTGCCATTGTCAGCCTGACGTCATATACAACAGCTTCCGGAACCATAATCGTGGTGCCGTCCCCGGTAAGCCTGTGAGGGGTATTGGATTCCTTCAATTTTTCAACTACAAGAGCGGCATCTTCCTTGGTAAGACCGCTGAAGGCAACCTTGAATTCTGTTTTATTGGCCCAGATAAACATGGTGGTGAATCCGGCGACCATTGCCATGGCAAACAGCCCAAGGGCAATTTTCCTTGATAAAGCCATTCCCCTGAGAGTTGCAAGAATTTTTTCAATAACAGGATTCATAACCGTTTATCTCTCCCATGCTGCATTTACACATACCGGTATTATATCTGCATTCTCATGACTTCATTATAAGCGGCCATGACCTTATTTCTGACTTGTGCCAGGAGTTTTAAAGAAGTCTCTGCCTGAGAAACGGCCATCATGCCTTCATGAATTTCCATTTCTCCTTTAATCACTTTTTCGATGGAGTCATCCGCCACCTGCTGTTTGTTGTTTACATCCAGGACTGCAGCCCTTATTCTTTCTGCAAATTCAGGGCTTCTGCGACTGATTTTATCCGTCAGCGGTTCAGTGTTTAAACTGGTTCTGTTGATTCCCTTGATACTGATCGTCATGATTCCTCCCTGTTATTTTCCGATTTCAAGTGACTTCAATATCATGTCCTTTGTGGCAGAAAGAGCTGTCGTGCTGGCCTCATAGCTTCTTTTAGCCACCAGCATATCGGCTATTTCCGTCAAATGATCCACATTGGGCATTTTCACATACCCTGTATCCGGGTCAGCATCCGGGTGAGCCGGGTTATAAACCAGACTGAAATCTTCCTGGGATCTGATGATCCTGTCTACTTTAACACCAGTCCCATTGACCGTTTTTTTTTCAGAATCAAATTCAATGGGTGATAATTCTATACCCCATTTCTCCTGTTTAAGCTGTTTTTTTTCTACCACGCTTTTAAAAGAATCAATATCTTCTCCTTTAAAAACAACCATTTTCCTTCTATAGGGGCCACCCTCTTTGGTTCTTGTCGTGTCCACATTAGCAAGATTTTCAGCTATGACGTTCATTTTTGTACGATGGGCAGAAAGGGCAGTAGCACTGATCTTTGATGCGGTTAAAAGATCCATGAATTATTTTCCTCCCTCATCAATGGAATAATGCAATATTTTCATTTTCCGTAATAACATCTCTGTTGTCACCCGGTATTTGAGATTGTTCTCCATAAGATTCATCATTTCCGTATCGATATTTACCAGATCAAGATGATAGAGATCCACCTCTTCGCTGTTGGTTCCCTTTATGGCAATTTTTTCATCCTGATCCGGCGGCAGGTGGTAAGGATGTGTCTTATCCAGGTAATCAGGTTCTTTTTCACCCATCAGGCGCTTTAGCGTTTGATTAAAATCAAGGTCAGCCGGCTTATACCCGATTGTATCCATGTTGGCTATATTGCCTGTAATCAGGTTGTGGCGCCTGGCTGACACATTAAGCGCCTTACTGATCACTTCCGTTGTGTGGCCAAAAATCCTAGAATCCGCCATTTTCCCCCGAAATGTAATAAATCATCCGAATAAAAAATATTCTTTCAAAATAGACTTTGCAAATTTTATGCCTGAATTTTTGATCAGTTATTTTCTTTGTATTCGTTGAGTTTATTTCGAAGGGTCCTGACACTGATACCCAGGATTTTTGCTGCATGGGTTCTGTTACCCTCTGTCTGTCCAAGCGCTTTATAGATCATTTTCTGTTCCATGTCCCTGAGTGAACCAGGCTCTGATTCAGGTTCATCACCTTCTGGTATTTCCGGTGGCAGGGTATTGGAATCAGATAGGTCAAGCATGAGATTTTCAGGTTCAATCAGATCGGAATCGGCGAGGAGAACAGCTCTGTGAATGATATTTTCAAGTTCTCTTACATTCCCTGGAAACGAGTGGTTGCTCAAGATGCTGCTTGCTTGTTTTGTCAAGCCTTTGACATGGCACCCGTCAATTTTACAATATTTTTGAATAAAATACCGGGCCAGTATTTCAAAATCCCCTTTTCGATTTCTTAAGGGCGGAATAATAATGGGTATGGTATTCAGCCGGTAAAAAAGGTCTTCCCTGAAATCACCATTCTCAACAGCCTCTTTTGCATTCCGGTTTGTTGTGGCAACGACCCTTACATCAACGTCAACCGGATCAATCCCCCCTACCCGGTCCAGCACTTTTTCCTGGAGCACTCTTAACAATTTAGCCTGAAGATGAAATTGCATCTCTGTAATTTCATCCAAAAAAAGAGTCCCCTTATGAGCCAGTTCAAACTTGCCGATTTTCCTTGAAATTGCACCGGTGAAAGCACCTTTTTCATGCCCGAATAATTCGCTTTCAAGCAGATTCTCAGGCAAAGCCGCACAATTTACGGCGATAAAGGGTTTATTGCATCTATCACTTTTTTCGTGGATATATTTTGCAAAAAGCTCCTTACCTGTGCCGCTTTCCCCCTGGATCAATACCGAAGCGCTTGATTTTGCAACTCTCCCGGCAAGGGATAAAAGTTTCTGGATGTCGTCATCCTGGGTAATGATCTTAATCTTCCGGGTTTGAGAAGAAAGAACCGGAGGAGCTGGATGGTCTTTCTTTTTCAGCAGGGCAAGTGCTCTTCTGACACTTAAATCAAGCTGTTCCATTTCAAGCGGTCTGATCAGGTAATCAAAAGCGCCTAGCTTCATAAGGGTTACAGCCTGTTCAACAACAGGTTCTGAGGTAATCATAAGGGTGTGGCAGGAAATATCCGATTCATTGATTTTTTTTAAAAAATCAATAGCTGAAAAACCAGGAGTCGACAGATCTGCTATTATGATATCCGGTTTTTTTTCATTCAGGTATGAAACTGCATCCGATCCATCAGGGCTTGCTTCCACAAGAAGACCCTGATTCTCAAAAAACCGGACATATTCCATTCTTTCTTTTGGACTTTCAATGATAAAAAAAATTTTATATCCCGGCATTTTTATTTTGCTTTCCTGACCCCCTAAGAGTTCTGAACCGTCTCTGCCAATTCAAGTGTATTCAGCCGCTGCTGTGCAAGCCTTGCCCAGACCGAATCATAGGAAGCCGCCACCAGTTTGAACGCTTCTTTGGCCTTTGGAAGGATATTGCCCTTCTGATATGCATCCCCAAGCAGGAATCCCAGGTTTGCCTTTTCCTGGTCATTATTGGAAAGATTTAATGCTTTCTGATAAGAATCAGCAGCTTTTACATAATTTTTTAAAACAATATAGGACTGCCCAAGTCCTTTATATGCCTCAATCAATAAATCATAATTCTCGCCGGAAGCCAGAGCAATTTCTTTTACAGCTTCTTCCCGGAGATCTGAAGCTGTTTTCATATCTCCTTTGTTTTCATATACGGCAGAATGCGCAATGAGTATTTTTCCTTTCTCAATGTGATTCTTTGATATTTTAAATGCATCTTCAAACTTATCAGAAGACATCCGGTACTCTTTTTTCTCAAGATAAATATTTCCTGCCCGGATCAAAGTCTCCAATCGATTTTCATTCTTGGGAAATTGTTTGGAAAATGCATTCAAGAGTCTTAACGCGTCATCATCCCTGCCGGATTCATCCATGGCCACACCCAGTCCGAAAAGCAGTTCCCATGGCCGTGAATTCCGGTCATATTGTTTATATGCACTGATGAGATGGTTAAATGATTCATCATATAGTTTTGCCGTAAGATATGAAAGACCGACGCTCAATTCTATTTCCCTGCTTCCCATCCTGTCGATCCTGGGGTGTTCAAGCTCATAACGGTGCAGAACCTGTGTAAATTCATTTGATTTCAACTGTTTTTGAAACATGGCCTCATAGGCTTTCTGCATCAGTTTTACCGCCTCATACCGCAGACCTCTCGGGTGTACCGACAATAAATTTTCTATTTCCTTGATGCATTTGGTATATTCGCCATTGGCCTGGTAAATTTCAGCAAGACGCATCATGGCGATTCTTGAATATGTATTTTCAGGGAATTTCTTTTTTATCATCTCATAAATATCGATTTTCTCCTTATCAGACTTCAAATACCTGGCAATGCCGATGGAACTTGCAATATAGCCTTCAGTATCAGGATATTTCTGCCTGACCAATTCATATATCTTTACCGCTTTTTCACCATTATTATCCATACCGTAAGTGTCGCCGATTTTATTTAAAATAACATCAGGATTTTTTACATCAGGGAAAAGATTCAATAACCGGGTTAATATTTCTCTTGCCGCCATGCTTTGCCCGATTTCAAAATTGGCATTCCCCATGATCGACATTAATTCATAGGTTGTATAAACCCTGGCCGGGTGTGATTCCACAACATAGTTCAGAACAGACAAAGAATCAAGATAACTGCGTTTTTCAAAAAGTGCCCTGCCATATCCAATACCGGCATCCGGGATGTAGCGATTCTCAACCGTATCTTCAAAAACTTGTTTAAAATATAATAATGCTTTGTCCGGAAAGCCTTTTTTTTCATAAATGCCCGCAAGATGATAAATGACTTCAGCAAGCCCTGGATAGTCAGGATAGTCCCGTTTGACAATATTAAAATATCCTTCAGAGGCAGCATCATTGTTCATCTGTTTCTGGATAATACCGATGGCGGAATAGGCATAGGGGATATACAAGGATTTGGGATATGATACCAGCGCGTCCTGATACATCCGTTCAGCTTTCAAAAGTTGTGCAAAATCATCTTTTTTAACTATTTGTAAAAAAGCATAGGCTTTCAGAAAATATGCTTTTTCAAGACAGGTGGTATTTCCCTGAATAATATACTGATCCAGTGAATCAAAGGCTTCTTTGTAAAGATCTTTTTTCAAGAGCAGGAGTGAATTCGAAACCAGATTTGAATCGCAGCCGGAACCATCAACGGCTCTTAAAAGGTCACTGATATCTCCTTTGTTTCCGTTTTGAACTCTTTTAGGCGGGACATAGATTGGAGGGGCCGCTATTTTTTCAGGTTTTTTACGCTCCGGTTCAATCTCGGTTTTCCCGGTTCCCTTTGTTTTAGGAGATTCAGGATCATCTTCTTCCTTTGAAGCCGGTAGTGTTTTGCGTGTTGTTACAGACGCTGAATTAATAGTTGAAGCGGAATCTTCATCCGGATTTTTGTCTTTATCAACAGGTTCTTCTTTTTTAGTTGCCGGAACAGGGGCTTCAATTTCCTTTTTTCCCCTTGTTTTTTCAAGTGTGAGAACAAAACTTGAATCCGATTTATTAAACCCGGACTGCATATGTTCATACTGTTGATGACCGGTCAGCAGGATAGCAATCACATTACCCTGCATTTTTTCAATTATGATCCTCTGTACTAGTGATTTTTCCTGTTCTTTTATTTTAAATCCTTTTCCCAGGGTCACATTGGTCAAGGCAATTAAAAGCTCTTTTTTTTCAACCTGAATCACTTTAACGGAAATATTTCGACTTAGAAAAATTTTCACCGCTAAAGGATCCTTTTGTATGTCGATCTTATGGATCACGGCCGGTGCAGCATACACCTTTACCGAAAAAACTAAAAACAGAAGACCGGATATCAGCAGGACTTGAAAAAATTTAGCTAATTTTAATCTGATCATATTCTTTACTTTATATTAAACTTGCCGGTTTAAATTTCTATTATTTCAGATATTTCAAAGCAAGTAATATGCCATCCCAGGATTATGTTTTGTATTATAACAGATCAAATCAAGGGATTAAAGTTGAAAATGGTATTTGCCGGCTTTTGCTTTTTCTTTGGATTGTAATTCAGGCTGAACCTGGGGAAAAAAACGTCAAAAAAATGACATAAAAAATCAAAAGACCGGACTGTCATTTTCCGGTTCGATATTCATTTTTTTTATCTTCTCCACCAGTGTTGTCCGGTTTATCTTTAGAATCTCGGCCGCCTTTGCCTTTACCCAGCCGGTCTGATTCAAGGCGTAAAGGATCAATGACCTTTGATACAGGTCTACTGCTTCATTAAATCCGATTTCATTATTGAAAACAGCAACGACTGAAGGCGGTATGCCCTGAGAAGATGTTTCGGCAATATAGTCCGGCAGGTCATAGAGTTCAATGATATCGTTATCAACAAGGACGGATACCCTCTCAATAAGATTTTCAAGCTCCCTGATATTTCCCGGCCAATCATGCCGGAGCACGGCCTGGCCTGCACTTTCTGAAAAAGTTTTTATTTTATACCCAGGCATCCGTTGAGCCATGAGGTTCTGAAAATAATCGATCAAGGGGAAAATATCTTCTTTCCGTTCACGCAGGGGAAGGATGTGAATGGGTATGACATTAAGGCGGTAGAAGAGATCTTCTCTGAATAACCCCTGCGTCATTGCGGCTTGAAGATCTTTATTCGTAGCGGAAATCACCCTGATATCCACTTCAATGGTGGTTGTTCCACCCACTCTTTCGAATCTCCTTTCCTGGATTGCTCTTAGTAATTTGACCTGAAGTTCAGGGCTCATGTCCCCGATTTCATCAAGAAAAATAGTTCCTCGATCTGCAATCTCAAATCGCCCGATTCTTGACCTGACGGCACCTGTGAAAGCGCCTCTCTCATGCCCGAACAATTCGCTTTCAAGCAATTCACCCGGGATGGCACCACAATTGATCACCACCATGGGACCATCACACCTTGAGCTGTTCCTGTGTATGGCTCTTGCGATTAATTCCTTTCCTGTCCCGCTTTCTCCTGTAATAAGGACTGAAGAATTGGATTTTGATACTTTCCTGGCGGTTTCCAGCACTTTTAATAACCCCTTGCTGACACCGGCTATTCCAAAACGATCAAACCCTGAATTATCCGGGATCTCACGTATTGTGGACTCGAATTTTACTGCAGATGTCGGGGATGCTGTCATTTTAAAATCTTTTCAAGCTTATCGGATATTGCTTCAGCAGTAAAGGGTTTAACAACATAATTTGAAACCCCTGCCTGAACGGCCTCTATGACATTTTGTTTTTGAGCCTCAGCCGTAACCATTAAAAAAGGTGTCCTTTTATGATTATCACTTGCCCTGACTTTTTTTAAAAGTTCAAGGCCTGTCATTTTCGGCATGTTCCAGTCTGAGATAATCAAATCAATGCTCTGTCCCTGCAATATTTCCCATGCAGAGGTCCCGTCATCGGCTTCCACAAGATTTTTAAAGCCCAGTTGTTTTAAAATATTCTTAAGAATACGGCGCATGGTAGCAAAATCGTCAACAATCAAAACCTTGATGGATGTGTCCATTACCACGGTTTCCTCCTTATATAGGTTGCAACATCCTTTCTATCGTTCAAAACAGACCTCTATTGTGAAATCACCATTTTCAGTACTGAAGGGAATTGCTATCTTCGGCCCGTCAGTATAGTGCGTAATACTATGGTTTCTACCGGTGATGACGGAAGGGATGGCGGCTCTAAAAACTTTTCCGACTTCTTCAAGCTCCCTTCTGGCCTGGCCAGAAATCATATTCGTCAGTTCACCGACGGCATCTGCGATTTCACTGTTCAGTTCCGTCATGGTTTCACCAAACATATTGGAAACCACTGCCAGAATACATTTTGATTCAAAGGTAACTGAAATTGTGCCGTTGGCAATCCCGGTCAGTCCCAGGACACCGGTTACGTCCCCGACTGCAACATTATCTTTTTTCAGATAAGGTTTGCCGGCATTCACATTTACAAACGCCATGGTTTCCAGGACATTGATCGTTGCATTGATAAAAGGATTTATCAGTTTTACATTCATGAATATATATCCTTTGTCAATATCAAATCAAGACTCTGAACCATCACTGCTGTTATAATATACAATATTTTTCAGGTGAGAATAGGTATCCACATCCATGGAATCAAAGATAATTCCCATGCCGTTATCACTCTTCCTGACAACCGTCCCTTTCATCTGCAATTCAATTTTATCTATCCCTCCGGTAAGATATACAGTAATCAAGCATTTTGTACCGGAAACAAATTGTCCTCCTGCATTGACAAATATTCCTTTCAGGCTTAAATCCATTGAATTGCCTTGTAATCTAACCTCTTTTCCATCGGCCTGGATCAATATCTCGATTGCAGTTGAAAACCCGACCCTGGAATGTCTGCGTTTTTCATCATTGCCGGAAACAGTCATTGTAGATTACTCCATACTTTTTTGTTTATCCATTTAATTTTATTCATCAAATAACACATATTATTTCAGGGCTCAAGCCATTAAAAATCATCAACCAGTTCCTGATCCGCCACCTCCAGAAATGCCTTTACAACCTCAGGATCAAATTGTGTCCCTGAGTTCATTTTTATAATTTCTATCACTTTACTTTTATCCATTTTTTTCCTGTAGGCCCTGTCAGATGCCATGGCATCAAATGAGTCGGCTACACAGAGTATCCTTGCAAGCTTGGGGATTTCATCGCCTTTTATCCCATCAGGGTACCCCTTACCGTCAAAGCGTTCATGGTGGTGCCGGATGATCTCCATTTCCCGGTCCCAGAGGCCCAGCTTGCTGATGATGTCCGCTCCGATTACCGGGTGCTCCTTTATCTTCTCATATTCCTCATCCGTTAATTGGCCGGGTTTTAAAAGAATGTCATCCCTTATCCCTATTTTTCCAATATCATGAAGGCTTCCTGCAAAATTAATAATATCCAGCTCTTCCTCTGTGCATTTCATCTCTTCTGCAATCATATGCGCATATTTTGCAACTCTTGTCGAATGCTTTCTCGTATACAGGTCCCTAACTTCAAGAGCTGCTACAAATGCATAGAGCGTTGAAAAAAGATTATCATAGATATTTTCATATAAAGCAATATTTTCAATGGCAGAAGCGGCTTTCTGGGTAATAAAGCTCATATAATAAACATCCTTTTCATTAAACAGCTTTTTTTCGCTGAATGAAAAGGCGCTGGCAACGCCAAAAATCTTATCCCTGATTTTCAGCGGCACAATCATCAAAGAACTGATGATATCATCCAACCGCTTGTTTTTTCCTGAGCCGGAAATCAGACAGGGGTTGTGATCCGTACTTAAGACATCAAGTATGAATTTATTGGCTGCTTCAGACAGATCCCGGCCAAAAAGGGAACGAACCGCTTCATTCTCAATGCCGCAATCAGAACTGGCAACACGGACAAGGGATTTGTCCTGATCTGAGTAAATATGAAAAAAAACCATCTCGGCATTTAATTCTTCAACCCCCAGATCCACTACCTTATTAAATATGCCATAGCTTGAATCAGTGGATGAAAAATCCTCCATCACACGGTTCAATGTATTAACTTCTTCAACCCTTTCCATGAGTTCCTGGTTAAGAAGTTTGAGACGCTCCTGACGTTCGACTTCTTCTTTAAGAATCAGATTTTCAATAAAAAGCTCGCGCTCCCGGAGTATCCTTTTAAGGGTTAGCTCCATCTGTTCAAGGTTCACAGGTTTGATTAAATAATCAACAACACCGTTTTTTAATGTCTGTATGGAATTTTCCAAAGAAGGATATCCTGTCATGACAACAACAGGAAGTGTACTCTCCATCTCTCTGATCTTTTCTGCGAGTTCCAGGCCATCCATCTGCGGCATATTGATATCCGTAAAGACACACCCGATTTTAATCCGCTTTAGAATTTTCAGGGCCTCAACTCCATTGCAGGCCGTGTAAACTTCATAACCCTTTCTCTGAAAATAGCCCTCAGTTACATCCAGTATCCCTTCTTCGTCATCTACAACAAGTATTTTGATAGGGTTATGTTTCATTGTTATCGATAGCTGCCTTCGCTGAATTATATTTAAACCGTTCTGCAAATGTATCTTAAAGATCCTAATTTATCAACAAAAATCCAACGCTTGCCAAATTCTTGACGCCATATGAATATACTTCTAAAATTTAGAAGTATATCAAAATAATATTCTTGACAAATTAATTATTAAAGAATAAAATACACTTTTTTATTAAAAATAAAATAATTTAACCATAATTAAAAAAGAATATTAAAGTGGATAAAACCGACCTTCAAATTCTCCAGATTTTACAGAAAAAAGCCCGGATTCCCAATGTGGAAGTTGCCAGGAATATCGGGATGGCACCATCAGGCGTACTGGAACGGATTAAGAAACTGGAGGCACAGGGCATCATTGAAGGCTATGAAGTCAGGCTGAATGCAGACATGTTTCATTGTTCAACGATCGCCTTTATCCAGATTAAATTAACCTCTCCTTCACGACTTGCAGAAACCGGCAGACGCCTTGCTGACATTGAACAAATCCAGGAAGTGCATTCCCTCTCCGGAGAAGACTGCCTTATGATCAAGCTGCGGGTTGCCAGCAATACCGAGCTTGAAACGATTTTAAGAACACAAATAGCATCCCTTGATGCTGTTAAGGACACAAAGACCCTGATTGCACTTTCTACCTATAAGGAGAGCGCAAAAATTCTCTTGCCTGAAACTCTTTAATAAGGAAAATATGACCTATGCCCATGTCGGAATCATATAAAATAAGACTTTCAAACATTCTCCCACAAATTGTTGACACCTTTGGCACCCCGTTTCATATCTATGATGAAAAAGGGATAAAAGAAACCTGCCGGCGCTTAATCTCAGTCTTCAAGGAGATAGAAGGATTCAGGGAGTATTTTGCAGTGAAAGCTTTGCCCAATCCTTCTATTATGAAAATCATGCAGGCTGCCGGCTTTGGCTTTGATTGCAGCTCTGTACCGGAAATTGAACTTGCAAGGCAGATTGGAAGCAATCGGGATGATATCATGTTTACTTCCAACAACACTAGCACATCCCAGTTTGAAACTGCACTCAGCAATGGAGGGTGTATTTTAAACCTGGACGATATTTCTTTAATTTCCAAACTGACAAAAATCCCTGAACTTATCTGTTTCAGGTATAACCCGGGCTCAAGGCGCAAAGGCAATAAGATTATTGGAAACCCGGCGGAGTCCAAATATGGGGTCGGTCATGACCAGATTATCGATGCCTATGCGAAATCCATAGCATTGGGGGCGAAACGGTTCGGGATTCATACCATGCTGGCGTCCAATGAATTGAATTATGAATACATGGTGGAAACTACACGGATGCTCCTTGATATTGTTGAAATGATATGTAAAACGCTTCCTGTTACCTTTGAGTTCATCAATATCGGGGGCGGCCTTGGGATTCCCTATACCCCGGATGCTTTTCCTTTCAATCTTGACGCCATGGCCCTTGAAACCACAGAACTGTTCCAAAAATTTAAAAATCAATACGGATGGGTCCCGAGACTGTATATGGAGAGCGGCCGATATATTACAGGGCCACACGGAGTACTGGTCACTTCAGTAATCAACCACAAAAATATCTACAGGAAATATGTAGGTGTGGATGCCTCCATGTCGGCACTCATGAGACCAGGTATGTATGATGCCTATCATCACATCCATATCCACGGGAAAGATACTTCATCAACACTCGAAAAGGTCGATGTTGTGGGCGCCTTATGTGAAAATATTGACAAATTTGCTGTTCAGAGAGATCTTCCCCCAACTGAGGAAGGAGATATTCTGGTGATCCATGATACCGGCGCCCATGGCCATGCCATGGGATTCAATTATAACGGCCACCTGAGACCTAAAGAGCTCCTGTTAAAAGAGGATTTGAGCGTTGAACTCATCAGAAGAGCCGAAACCATGGAGGATTATTTTGCAACACTGAAATTTGACCCTGCCGTACATCGTTTTTAACATCGGACACAAATTTCAGGGGCTTTTCCAGATAACAGGAAAACATATGACCTACTGCATCATTTTAACAACCTGCCCGAACAACGAAGAAGCAAACACCCTTGCTTTAAAAATCCTAAAAGAAAAACTGGCGCCCTGTGTCCAGCTTTCTGCCATAACAAGCTGTTATACCTGGAAAAACATGATCCATCAGGAGCCTGAAATCAGACTCCTGATTAAAACAAGAACCGATCTTTTTAAATCGGTTGAAGAATTTATCCGCCGGCACCACAGCTATGAAGTGCCTGAGATCGTTCAAATCCC
>Ga0156388_1079_pt1 | contig 19895 bp, 17 predicted proteins | sample RifOxyA3_FD_108032 | JGI IMG/M metagenome (GOLD analysis project Ga0156388, IMG submission 108032) | Desulfobacterales bacterium RIFOXYA12_FULL_46_15
CTGAATTCAGGCATTTGGCTGGTAACAGAAACAAAACTCTCACCATTTTATTTTCTAAATATATAATCATCCTTGTAAAGCAAGAAACAATATTAATTTCTAACCGAGGAGGATGATTATGTCAGAAATTCAAGACATCCATGGTGCCATATTGGCTATCATGGAATCTATGAGACTGCAGGGAACGTCGCTGGACAGGCTCAAGAATTATAAAAATGCATACAATGTATTTGAACGTTATTTGTCGGATCAGAGCATTGCCAGGATTGATGAGAATATTTGTCTGGAATACGTGTACACCAAGACCGGTCAGCGTTTTGAGCGCTTTGAGTGTGTCACATCAAATGCCAGGGTCGATTACCGTATGCGGCCATTGCTTCTATTGCTGCGTTATCTTCAAGATGGACAATTTCACTCTGATGTTCGGAAGACGAAACCGTCATTTGTCTGCCCGGCATGTTTCAAGTCAGAATATGAAGTCTTCTGTGAAGAGCTGGTTTATCGTGGATACAGCAAAGCAACGATAGAATCAAGTACCCGAAAAGTGCAGTTTTTAATGATGTTCATGGCAACGCAAGGGGTTACATCATCATCGGATATTACCATCCGGCATGTTGAGAATTATTTAAAAACTATTGAAAACAAATCTGCTAAGTATGTTGGTGTTTTCTTGTACGTCTTCAGAAATTTTTTCTCGTTTCTATATGAACGAGGATATGTTGTAGATGATTTGGCACTCAAGCTTCCAAAAGTACGCACTCCCCGCAATGCTTCAATCCCATATGTTTGGTCAAAAGATGATATCAAAAAGCTGCTCTGTGCGATAGACCGTGCCGATCCTAAAGGTAAGCGAGATTACTCAATCCTTCTGATTGCTATCCGGTTAGGCCTCAGGATTGGGGACATCAGGAGCCTTAAGAAATCGTCGATAGATTGGAACCGGAAAACAATAAATCTGAAAATTACTAAAACCGGTCAGCCGATTGAATTGCCGTTATTAAAGGATATCGGCTGGGCCATCATCGATTATCTGCAAAATGGTCGTCCCGCCACAAACAGCGAATGCCTGTTTGTGAGGCACAGAGCACCTTTCAACGCATTTGGAGGTCACAATGGCTTCAACAAAGAGCTACATCGATATATTCTGAAAGCCGGTCTGAACGTGCCTGGAGGTCTGCGGCATGGGACGCACTCGTTGAGAAGCACATTGGCGGGGAATATGCTTGAAATTAAATCACCGCTGCCCATTATTTCGGAAGTGCTGGGGCATCAGTCTGTCAACACAACAAGCATATACCTCAAGATAGACATTGAAGGGCTGCGCAAATGCGCTCTTGATCCGGAGGAGATGTTTGCAAATGAAAACAGTCTATGAATGGAAAAGCGGGATTGCAGAAGCCGCTCAGAACTACATTTCACTCAAGCAAATGACCGGAATGAAATTTGAAATTCAGGAGCGTTACCTGCGCCACTTCGACACATTTTATTACAGCAACGGCTTTGAAGGAACCACACTTACAAAAGAGATCGTAACCGATTTTATCTATGATCCAAATGAACGCCCAGTGTCACACTACAACAAAGAAGTGCTGATGCGGGACTTCGCAGTATATCTGGCTGACAGAGGCCACCATGCATATGTGACGGAAGTCAAAACGAAACTTCCACGCTGCAAATTTGTTCCCCATATCTTCACAGATAACGAAACCCGCCGGATGTTCAAAGCCATAGACAATTATCCGCAGGCACACAGGTGTTAATCCGCAAATAATTTAGAAGAACTGAGGAGAGAAATTTTCAAAAAGGGTTGACGAACTTCAAAGTTTTGTCAGATTATTTGGGCCTTGATTAGAGGCCTTTTTTTATGCAAAAAACAGGCGGATGGAGTTGCAGCTCTCATCCGCCAAAAACAGGGGGCGTATCGCCCTCAACAACAGTATGCAAATGATACACTTTGTTAATGTTCTTCTCAAGGATATTTTTGAGATGGGGCGAGAATACCCTTGGGAAAAGCCTGACAGATGCCCCTGTTGCGGGAACTGGAAAATTTGGGGGCATGGATATGTCAGTGCATTTTTTCATGGTTTCAGTTCCGCAATCTGGCTCAAACGATACCGGTGTCCGGCCTGTGGATGTGTAATACGGATGCGGCCGGCATCTCATTTCACTCGATTCCAATCATCCAGACATACCATTCGCTCGGATCTTTTATATCGAATCAATACAGGCAGATGGCCGAAGGATTCCGGGAAATCCAGACAACGTCACTGGCTGAAGAATTTAAAACGCCAAATGATGGCCTGGCTGGACTGGAAGGCGGACCTTATACAGGCCTTTGACCTTTTGCTCAATCAAGGCAGAACCCCGGTCACAAGTGCTATTTAATTTGCCTTAAAGTGTATCGGCATCCCTCCCTACCGAAGCTTGCCCGCGACATGATTTTTAATCTGTTATATGTCAGGAGAAATCTTTTAAAGGAGGTGCGAAATGCTAGAAAAGCAACAAATTGACGTAGCCGTATTCCGGTACAGCGTTATCCACGAGTTCGTGGGGGGTATAAAATTGGAATACGGCGAGAAGCAAAACTTATTGAGGGAGAAGTGCGCTCGAAAATGGGTGGTCCCGTTTTCTGAAAAGACCAGTATCAGTGAGAGCACCATTTTACACTGGATAAAACGCTATGAAGATGGTGGAAGGAGACTTGAGGCCCTTTACCCCAAAGGCCGCAGCGACCTGGGACAACAGCGTTCTCTTCCCCGGGAGATCTGTCTTGCGCTGATACAAATGCGGCAAGAGTACCCGGAAGAGACAGTCCCTTTTATCATAAAAAAGATGAAAGACAGGGATATCGTTCAGCAAAATGAGTATCTGTCTCTTTCAAGTATCTATCGTTTTTTTCATCAAAATAATCTTATGAGGAAAACCCCAATGAATCAAGACAGGCGAAAGTATGAAGCCCAGATGCCCAACGATATCTGGCAAAGTGATGTCATGCACGGTCCAAGGCTTCTGATTGACGGCAAAAACAAAAAGACCTATCTGATCGCTTTTATAGATGATCATTCCAGATTGATTGTCCACGGTTGTTTTTATACCTCGGAAGCAACAGCAACATTCATAACAGCCTTTGAGCAGGCCCTTTTAAAAAGGGGGCTGCCCCGCAAGCTCTACGTTGACAACGGCAGTGCCTATAAATCCAGACTTTTAATGTATGCGAGCGCCTCCTTAGGAATAGCTTTAATAAACGCAACACCTGCACAGCCCCAAGGAAAAGGCAAAATTGAGAGGGTATTTAAAACGATCCGGTCTCAGTTTTTACCGGGGTTTACCGGTAAAACCCTGGAGGATATCAATCAATCTTTTGAAGAATGGCTGAAAGAGTACCATGAAAGAAAACATTCTTCCACCGGCCAATCTCCCATCAGCCGGTTTGTTGATAATATAGAATGTGTCAGATCAGCACCGCAAAATTTAAGAGACCATTTTAGAAACGTGGCCCGGCGCCGTGTAAACAAAGACCGGTCCGTTGTACTTGACCGGATTATGTATGAAGCGCCGGTGCAATTAATCGGTAAGCAGGTGGAACTGCTTTACCATGAAGATGACAGGCAAACTGTAGAAGCCAGGTATAAAAATAAATCCTATGGGATGCTCAGACAAATAGACATCCATGTCAACTGCCGGGTAAAACGAGATAAAAACAACGATGTTGTCATATCACCCACCGGGAAAACCCCTGAAAGCGGTAAAATATGGGAGGCATGATGACTTATCGGGCATTTTTTGAATTTATTAAAGAACCTTTTTCTTCAGATATCCCTCACACCCAGATCCTTGTAACCCCTCAACTGACCGGGGTTCAGGACCGTATTCATTATGCAGTCCGGTTGGGGGCGGCAGCGCTGATTACCGGGGATGTGGGTTCCGGCAAATCAACCGCTTTAAGGTATGTGACCGGCGCTTTGCACCCTTCTGAATACAAAGTGCTTTTTGTGACCGCATCCGCCGGATCGATCCTGGAGTTATATCGGCAGATACTCAGTGAGTTGGGGATGGATGTGGGCAGTTCATCAAGGGCTGTCATGATCCGGAAGATCAAGCATGAAGTCCTTGAATTTGTGCATGGAAAAAAGATGAAAGTTGTCCTGATCATAGATGAAGCCTCCCTGTTCCGGCTTGGTGTGTTTACGGAACTGCATACTTTGACTCAGTTTGAAGGGGACTCCAAACCCTTTTTGCCCCTGATTCTTGCTGGGCAAAGCAACCTGATTGACAACCTGACCTTCCCCAATTCAATGCCCCTGGCATCAAGGATAATTGGCCGGTGTCATCTCCATGGTGTCGACAGACAAGGTATGGAGGAATATATAACCCATCACCTGGCCATAGCCGGGGTTCACCGAAACATATTTGAAGATGCTGCAATCACCGCGATTCATCAAGGCTCCGGGGGGGTGTTCAGAAAATCGAACAACCTGGCCCGGGGGGCAATCATTGTTGCAGCCAGGAAAAAATCAGCAATGATAACAGCAGATCATGTCAGGATAGCTGCAACCGAAATATTTTAGCGAGGTGGAAATGAATGAGGAACAGTTGGAAAAAACCATGGCCGAGATCGTAGATCAATTGGGATATCTGCTCATGGAAATGATTTTAGCCAGTTTTAAAAAGATAAATATGGAGAATTATCTCTTGCAAGAATTGATGGAAGCCAAAATGCAGGAAAGAAATCAATCGGAATTATAGAGTTTTGGTGAAACGGAGTCAGGATATCCTGGGGAGGAAACCTGACAAGGGATAGCCAAAAGCAGGTAGCATTGAATAATGCGCCGGGGGGAAGTGGGGATAACCTGCTTCCCCTTTCAATTTTATTCAAGCTTTCCTGCCCATGCCTTAAAAAACCCAATAAAATCAGGTGGAGCGTAGCGACTTCAGCTATCTTTATCAAAATAAACTGAAAAAACATCAACCTGTTCAAAATAATCAGAAAATTTTCCTCAAAATTGCGTGACAATCAACAACAGGTCATACAGGAATGCGGTTGATCCAGTGCTATTCAGGTTTTTGTATGGTACAGGGGTACGGATTTCCGAGGCGCTGAACCTCGTTCTCGATGATGTAAACGCAGAATCCGGAATCGCCACAATACGCGCTGCAAAAAACATGAAGGATCGATTGATTCCCATGGCTGATAGTCTGACAAAACGTATCATCATTTTTAAAAATGGTTTCCATCGGTACAGTGATAGCAAAATGTGGCTTTTTCCAAGTTGCCACAATGGGATAATGGGGCAAATGGACAAGAGCACAGCATATAATCATTTCAGAGATTATTTGCTTATGGCCGATATTCCTCACACATCTGTAGGCCCTAGAATCCACAGCCTCCGCCACGGATTTGCCGTCAGATGCCTTAAAAAGTGGGTTTTGGATGGAAACGACCTAACTGTCTTGCTGCCATACCTGTCGGCGTACATGGGGCATTCGGATTTCCGGGCCACTCAATATTATCTGCGATTGACATCCGATCTGTATCCTGAGATCGTGCGGCGGGTTGAAGCCGAATTTGGATATGTTATACCGGAAGGGGGTATCATTTATGATGAAAGCTGATTTACCATATTACCTCACAAAGTTTCTCGGCAAATATCTGCACGGCGAAAAGAATGCCAGCCGTCACACTATTCAGTCTTATTCTGTGACCTTTAAACTGCTTCTATACTTCTTTGAACAGACCAAAGCGATCACTCCTGAGCGCCTGTCCATGGAAGATTTGACCCATGACACGATCATTGACTTTTTGAACTGGATCGAATCCACACGTAACTGTGCTGTATCGACCAGAAACCAGCGGCTGGTGGCAGTCCATTCATTTGTCAGGTTTGTACAAAAACAGTCTCCCGAAAATTTGTTCGAGTTTCAGAAGATACTGAACATTCCTGATAAAAAGTGTGTAAAAACAGTTGTGCCGTTCCTGACTGGTGAAGAAATGAAAATACTGCTGTCGATGCCTGCCCCCTCAAGCAGAAATGGACTTCGGGATATGGTACTGATGGCCGTATTGTACGACAGTGCTGCAAGGGTTCAGGAGATCATTGATTTGAAAGTTAAGGATTTGCGCTTGAATAAGCTTGCTGTGGTCACTTTACATGGCAAAGGTCAAAAGATCCGCCATGTTCCAATCACGGAGAAAACAAAGAATCTCCTGGCATCACATTTACGGTGTAGTTCGAGCAACAACGGAGTCAGCAGCGGCGAGCAGTATGTATTTGTGAATCAGAGAAAACAGCAGCTTACACGCTGGGGCATATCTTACATTATTGATAAGTATGTCGGTTTGGCAAGCTTGTGTGATGAATTCGACGTGCGTTTTTCTATCACGCCACATGTGTTCCGCCACAGCAAAAGCGTTCATTTACTTCAATCCGGGGTCAACCTGATCTACATCAGGGATTTTCTTGGACATAGCGATTGCAGCACCACTCAAATTTATGCCAAGGCGGATACTGAGACGAGGAGGAAAGCACTGGAAGCGGCATATGTTGACATCCTGCCTACAAGTGAGCTTCCGGATTGGTCCGATGATAAAAATCTAATGGACTTCCTTATTTCGCTTGGCCGTCAATGATAAAATGGTGCGTGAATCGATGAACAATTTGCTTGTTTGGCTGGTTTGCTGTCGTCACTCACCATTTTATATCTCTCACCATAATGGCGTAAACTATGGGAAGTAATCCTTTCCCGGTGATCAGTGATATCCTTATTAAATAGCCGGTCCGCAACCTTTCGGAAAACCTGTGATATCTGCCCGGATGCTTTATTTTCTCTACCCGGCCAGACCAGTTCATTCGGCTTGCCTTTGGTTTTAGACTGCATCGTCTCTTTTATAATGGAAGGGAAATAGATTAATTTTTTTCATATACAAGGGATTCGGTCCGGCCTTCACTTTCCATCCAAAATTTATGGCCTTTCTGATTCCTGACACCTGATATGAGCCCGGGAAATATTTATCAAATTCACATCATGCTTTCTTACCGGGTGTTTTTTATACTGGATATTTTTTAAAGGATGAATTAAACCATTTTTCTGTCATTTTCAGCCTCCCTTGGTTTAGGTTTAATACATTTTTTTTCGTTACGTCAAGTGATATTACGTCATATAAAATAACAGGCGAAGCATAATAATATACTGAAATTAAAGAATTTTATTAAATAAATAGCATGCCTTGAGATTTTAGGTGAAACGTTAAAAAAAGGACTCTGACTCCGTCAATCAAGGTTCAAATCCTTGCCATGGTAAAAGCACCCCTATGAAAAATATTTTTATCGGGTTTCAAATCTTTCTCTTGCCTTAAGCCTGTTTTATAGTATGTAAAAGGTCATTTCATTTTGAAAAAGGAATGATGCGTATGCATAATGATTTTACAAAGCATGGCCCTTTACTGACTTGTTTATTAATAAGAGGAACTAAATGAAATTCTTGAGAAAATTGTATGACTGGACGCTGTGCTGGTCAGAGACCCCTTACGGGGCTATGGCGTTGTTTATACTTTCATTTGCGGAATCTTCTTTCTTTCCCATCCCGCCGGATGCCTTACTCATTGCGCTTGTTCTGGGTGCCCGGGCCAAAGCATTCAAATTTGCGCTCAATTGTACTCTTGCATCCGTATCCGGAGCTATATTCGGGTATGCCATCGGATATTATGTCTGGTGGGGAACAGGAAATACATTTTCCCCTGTTGCAGCATTTTTCTTTCACATGATTCCAGGCTTTACTGAAAAATTATTCTATGACATCAAAACCATGTATGATCGGTATGATTTCTGGATTATATTTACTGCCGGGTTTACGCCAATCCCCTACAAACTTTTTACTGTGAGCAGCGGCGCGTTTCAGATCAATTTCATCATGTTTGTCATTGCCTCCGTTATCAGCCGTTCGGCAAGGTTTTTTCTTGTGGCCTTTTTGCTATGGAAATTCGGAGAACCCATCCGTAATTTTATTGATACTTATTTTGACAGGCTTGCCGTTCTTTTTACAATTCTTTTGATCAGCGGATTTGCAATCATTAAATTTTTCTTATAATTTTTATTTCCCATTTGACTGCCATTAATGATAAAGATTTTTAAAAACTATAAACAGATTGGATATGAATGATGCACACCACAAGCTTGAAGAAAAAAAACCTTATCGCACAATGGGCATTTGACACCCGTCCCATCCTTGGAAGACTGCATTTATGGCTTGAAGATGTAGGTATTGAGTGGATCAAAGGGGGGACTGATGATGAATTGAACGATTCCATTTCCTTTGTTGATCACCGGACAGAACGTATGCTTGCCATGACATCAGCCGTAACCGCACTTGGCACAAGGCTGTTCGGCCGTTTTGGAGAAGGAGCGGGCCTTGAGAAAGAAGAACTCAACCTGGTCAAAAAAGATGCTGATGCCATTTCTGCCTATGCCATGAGCGAAAGCCTCTGGTATCTTTCCCGAACCCTGCCCGAAAACCATGCCGTCATGGTCTGTCTCGGGGAAGGCCTCATGCCCAAAGCAGGGGAAACTTCCGAAATGGGCGCCAACCCCCTCCTGGGGTTTGGAAGAATCTATGCCCGGCCCGGGGTTGCCAAATTCCTGGAAAGATGTGTTTTAAAGCTGATCAATGATAAAGCCTATACCTGGGAAGACTTCAGGCATGCCGTTGCCTTAAAGGATATCACGGTCTGGGGGGCTGCCATTGATACCCTTGAAAACACCTCCCGGTTTGCCAAGGGCAAGGAAACAGGCCCATTAACCGTGCTCCATTTGTTTGATCAGCCCCTTGCCATTACTGATCAGTATGAAGGATATATCGGGACTTTGGTTCTACCCAGACCAATAGTTGAAACAGCAGCGAACGATTCTCTCCTGGTCAATTATTTCACGCCCAGGGAAAAAATAGTGGATGCAATAAAAATGACCTATCCGGGTATAAAACCGGATCATATCCATGTGTGGACCCTCCAGGGGAAGAGTCGGGAAAAAAGGATCGGAAAACTATGGCAACAATGGCGAAAGGCTGGTGCTCATCTTGTGGATGAAAACTTTATCCTGCCCACGGGATTTAACCCTTTCACCGATTCCGGAACCTATGCGCCCACCTTTGCCGTCAAGGCATGGCAGGATAATAACAATGAAACCCACCTTTTCCTTGTTGACGGGTATGCCGCTTCTGCTGAAGCCATCCAGGCGGCAAGCCTGGCATCAATCCTGGATATTGAAGTCTCGATGGCTGTCCTGTCGTCCAAATTTGCCCTGACCTTTGACAAGGATGCGGCCAGCATGAAACTTAACCCGGATGCAGAAAATTTTTCCCTTTGCATGAAAAAGGATATCCTGGAAGAAAACGTAGATGATGCATTCATCGAATCCTACCGGGAAAGCATTCTTATGGCACGCAATGCAGGAATTCCGCTTAAAAAAAGAACCCTGTCTGCCGATGATTTGATTTCCGAAAAAAAATGGCGGGCCATTGCCACATCCGGCTATATCCTTTCTGATCCTTATTCCGGGCATCCGGGTGTCAGTAAGATTTCAGAGAACACCTTTTCGGTTACGGTCCGGATGAGTTCTGAAACCGCAGACAAAAAAATCACCTTTGCCTTAAGGCTTCTTGAGACCCATGACGAGAGCAAGCTGATTTTCAGCCCGCTTCTGAACCGGTTTCTGAAAGGAGAGGATTTCAAAACCCGTGCCGTGAAAATATCAGACTCGGGCAGAATCCGAAATGAACTCCAGACACTTTGTACAGAAGCTCTGGAATATTACGGGGATAAAGTTTTCCTGGAATTTGAAAAAATACCCAAGGCCACCATTTCAAGAAAAGAGCAGATAATGCTCAAGGAAATCCTTTTATGGTATAAAACAAATTATCCCATCTGGTTTGAATGGCTTGAATTAAAATAAAGAAGAAAGGAAATATATAAGCACATTTAAAGTCAGTTTCCCAGGCAATAAAAAAGCCGATGTTGCTTTTAAAAATTTTGAAATCAATATCCGTCTTCAAATGAATCGTGATTTTCCGGAGAAATATATCAAACCCGTTACCAAGCCCAAGTTATCCCTGTTTTCTTAAAAAACTGTCCAGGGCTTCAATAAGAATATTGGAAAGGGTTGTATTTTTTTCATCGGCAAGTTTCTGAACTCTTTCTATCATGGCACACGGCAGTTCAATGGTCATACTTTGCGTCGGATCGGGGCATTCACTCCGGGGAGTATTTTTATCCATGGTATTTGTTATCACTTTTCCGCTTATCGGTTTTTTAAGGTTGGTTCATGCGGCTTTATTATTTCTGGTCCGCATCAAATGGTTTTTATGTTCTTTTCCTTGTTGATTCTCTCAATGCTGATGACAGCGTGTTCCTTTACATTTGAAATATGCTGTTTTAGAATCTTTATGGCATTATCAAGATCCAAAGCTGCAATGCAGTCATACAACCTATTATGTTCCGAATCAACCGTTTCCATAGGGGTCACAAACAGAATATTCCCCCGGTATTTGAGATATAAAAGGTCAAAAAGCGATTTCAAGGTATTGATCTGTATGGTGCAGCCTGACAGTTCGGCAAGGACCAGGTGGAATTCCATATCCTTTAACAGGCGCTCTTTTAAATAGATATCCCTCACAGCTTCAAGATGGTTGTCCAATGCTTTTTTTAATGTCCTCAAACCTTTTGGTCCAATCCTGGATAAAGTCTTGGATAAAAGTGAGGTTTCGATCAATTCCCGGAAATCGTAAATTTCTATAATTTCCTTAAGGCTGATATTTTCAGTATAATATCCGCGGTTGGGCTCATGCCGGACAAGGCCCTGGAACTCCAAACGTTTCAAAGCCTGGATAACCGGTGTCGTACTCATGCCCAGGCGCTTTGCAAGATCTCCGTAAGAAATCTTCTGCCCTGGTATGATCTCATTTAAAAAAAACATCCGGCGGATTCCCATATAGGCGTCCTGGGTGTAATCCTCCGTGCTTTTCTTTTTTTCTCTCACATTCCGGCTCATGGACAAAATGAATATACCAAGAGTCTTATAAAATCAACCGGAAAAACATTTTATTTTATATTCCGACACCTGTCCCCTCCATATGAACAGCAGAGATTATATTCTTGACATGCAGGTTCTAAAACCATATTTTTTTAAATATTTGATCAAATATTTAATTTTATAAATACCTGGAACCGGCAATGCATTTATTTTTTTTGCCTCCCAAACCCTGACCGGAGTCATTATAGGCCGGGCATTTATCAGTTTTGGGGTTTCAGCCTGTCTCATGGCCGCATTCAAATCCTATGCCCTCTTTTTTCCTGAAAACATATGGCCCGGAACCACTGGAAAACCTCCTTTTTAAATTGACAATCCTTTTCCAAATGCTCAGTATTTATCATGTTTTCTATCATGATGCAGAACTTAGGACAAAGACCAGGACAAGGATATGAAAAATAGAAAAAAAAAGGTGTCTTCGGGGATAGCCGGTCTGAACCGGATGCTCAACGGCCTTTTCATCGGCGACAATGTGATATGGTATGATGATGCCGGAAGCCTTGCTTCCGAATTCTCCATGAAATTTATCAAAGAATCCCAGAAACAGAAAAGATCCATTATTTATGTTTCCTTTGACCGTTCTCCCAGGAATCTGATTGAAAAGCTCGGCCTCCTGGCTGAAAACCAGGACCTTATCATCCTGGACTGTTTTACCAACGGCAAAGGCGACAAATCCGATGTCTTTAATAAATTTTATGAAAAAGACGGAGCACAATGGCCCTATAAAGTGATCAAAGTTACACAGCCTGAGTCTACCCAGGCCGTATCCGAAGCCATCCTGGGACTTCATAAAACATTGACCGGTGATGTCCGGTTTGTATTTGAAAGCCTTACGGGTATGGCGGATTTATGGGAAGGCGAAGATCATATTCTGAAATTTTATTCCCATACCTGCCCCCAGCTTTATGAGCTGGACACCATTGCTTACTGGATGATTGAAAAAGATGCCCATTCCGGTAAATTAAAAGCCCATATCAACCAGATCGCCCAGGTCGTGATTGATCTTTCCATAAAACAGGGGAAAAAACTGATCAAACTCCTGAAAGCGGAAAACCGGTCTCCCGGAAGCCTTGGCAAATTTTTTGATTACACTGAAGACGGAGGCGATATCCTGATTGAAGGGGAAAAACCCAGGAATATCCAGGCTGATATCGGCTCTGCCGTTAGAAATTACAGAAAACTTCAAGGCATGTCCCAAAAGGAATTATCAGAACTGGTCGGGGTGACGTCCAGTAATATCTCCCAGATTGAAAGCAATCTGATTTTCCCTTCCATACCGGCATTGTATAAACTGGCCGAACATCTTTCCGTTGATGTGGGGTCGTTTTTCCAGGAAAAGAGTGCTCTTGAAAAAATCATTTTTCAAGAGTCTGACGGGGTTAAGATCAATCTTGCGACCAGTGATAAAAAAAACCTGGACATTATACAGCTCACTCCCTTTGATATAAAGGGTAAGGTTGATCTTTTCCGAATCAGTATTTTCCCCGGTAAAAAGCTGTCCTCCCATTTCTTCCTTTTTAAAGGCGAAGAAGCCGGCTATGTGCTGTCCGGTGAAATCGATATGGTTTACAAGGATCAGACCTGTTCTCTCAAACCTGGCAATACGGTATACTTAAATACCTTCAGCCCCTCGCTCTGGCAGAACAAAAAGGAAGAGACGGCAGTCCTTTTATGGATGAAAATAAAATAAACAAAAGGCCTTTGAAAATACATCAAAGGCCTTTTGTTTCCGATCTCATTAGAATTATGAATTCAATATTTTTTTAGCGCTTTCGTTATTGACATCCGTTACATGGGGGATGCCTGTCTCATGGGCTGTTTCCCTGTTGCCTGAAAAAATTTCCTGACGGGTAACCTGATTAAGGGAAAATTTTCTTGCCCCGGCCATGAGCTGCTGCAAGCCGCAGCCGAGCTTATCCGCCAATGTGTAGAAACCAATGGCACCATAAGGAATATTCTTCATTTCATCTTTGCCGAGCTTTTTTTCAAGATCATGGTATCCTGCAAAAATTTCATCCACGGTTTTTCCAAATTCCAGAACCGTCTTAGGCAGCTCATTCCAGTTTCCGTTCACGGCGGCCCGGCGTTCGGGATAGATGGCGCCCTCGATATTGGCACCCAGGAATCCCGGGATCATGACCGCTCTTCCCATGCAGACCAGTTTGGTATAGGGAGCACCTAAGGCCAATGCCTTAAATATATGATCTTCAAGGGCAAACCCGCCGGCAAAAGACATGTCAACAACATTTCTTCCTTTTGCAGAAAGGATACTCGCATATTCATGGGCCTTTGAATGAAGATGGATAGACGGCACACCCCAGCTCTGCATCATATTCCAGGGGCTCATGCCGGTACCGCCGCCGGAACCGTCAATGGTCAGAAGATCCAGTTCCGCATCTGTGGCAAATTTAATGGCCATGGCCAGTTCTTCCATGCCGTAGGACCCGGTTTTCAGGGTAACCCTGTCAAACCCGATGCCCCGAAGGTATTCCACTGTATTCATGAAATCATCCCTGACCTTGCTGACAGTATCCAGATTGGTAGCTCCCAGACGGCTATGACGGGCAAAAGATTTGATGGCCCCGAGTTCAAACCCCTGCTGAACCTCAGGCAATGTCGGATCAGGGTCAACGACATATCCGCGCTCTTTTAAGAATTTTGCATATTCAATGCTTTTGACCTGGATCTCCCCGCCGATATTCTTTGCACCCTGACCCCATTTCAGCTCAATGATGCATTTGTCGCCGTATTTATCCACTACATATTCTGCCACACCATTACGTGTATCCTCAACATTGAGCTGAACAATAATCGCCCCATAACCGTCATAATACCGCAAATAAGTTTCAATGCGACGATCCAGCTCAGGGGCCTTAATGATTTTTCCCTTTCTGTCTTTCTGGGGGCTGATTTCGGAATTCCTGTCCACACCCACGACATTTTCACCGACGACTACAGGGATACCGACCAATGCCCCGCCGATAGCAAAGGCGTTCCAGTATTTCTCTGCAATAAAAGTGGATCCCATCGCGCCTGTCATCAACGGCATCTTGATTTTTGTCTTTTTCTTTTTACCAAAGGAGGTGTTCAGATTTACATTGGGGAAAATACAGTCATCCGGGTCATGGGTCATATCTCCGGTGATTCCGGTTGATCCGTAGGCGTAGCCCTGGATTCTCAAAGAATTATAGGACACCCCGACATGGCTGGTATTGTTGGCGCCTGCGGTCACCAGCCCGAAACTTCTGGGATAGAGCAGTTTTCTTCCGATCATGCTGGACTGCCAGGTTTCACACTGCCCTTTACAATCTGCACGGCATAATGAACAAAGACTGGATTCACATATATCTCCCCGGTTTTTGGTTCCCAGGGCGTCATTCCCTTTTGAAAATCTCATTTCCATTTTTTGATCTCCTTTTTAAAATTCTTTTGTTTTCTTGTTCCATTTCGCCGTTGAAATGAGTTTTTGAAAATAAAAAAAGGTGCCTTGCCCTGGGAAAACCCGGACAGACACCTTTGTCTTTTTAATTAGTTATTCTTACGCCATTGTAAAAATAAACCAGAATTCAAAGCCAGGATTACCTTGAACAATATTTAATGTCAACTTAATTTTTTATAAAAAAATTACTTTATACTAAATCTTCACAAGAACAGGTTTCATACGGCTTTTGCGAAAAAACCTTGACAAGGCCCTTTCCGATATGATTGTTTCAGCATGCCGGGACTGCGAAAAACTTTAATAGCTAAAATGATCATTCCCTATTTTATCCTAAAAAAAATCTTAATAGCTGATGACACAATAAAAGGTGCTGTATGAAAAAAACTAAAAATTCCGGGGTTATGATTCTTTTGGGAATCATGTTCATGATCTGTAGCCTTTCGGCTTGTGACAAACCCAAAGAGGGCTCGCCTCACCAGGAAGCCGCACAACCGGCTGAGGTATCCGTTCTTACCCTTCAGCCCGAACGGGTGGCGGTCACGACCGAGCTGTCAGGACGTGTTTCAGCTTATCTTATGGCCGAGGTCAGGCCCCAGGTCAGTGGGATCGTCCAGAGAATGATGTTTAACGAGGGTTCCGAAGTCAGGGAAGGGAGCGTACTATATCAGATTGATCCGGCATTGTTCCAGGCCGCTTATAATAGTGCAAACGCGGCACTGATCAGGGCTGAAGCCCTTCTTTTACCGGCCAGGGCCAAATCCGAACGCTACCGGCAGTTGGCCGGATCAAATGCCATCAGCAGACAGGATTTTGATGATGCCGAGGCATCAGGCAAAAAGGCAGAGGCCGATGTCATCTCTGCCAGAGCCGATCTGGACCGGGCACACATCAACCTTGCCTATACCAGTGTAAAAGCCCCTATCTCAGGCCGGATTGGCAAATCCGCAGTAACAACCGGCGCCCTGTTGACCGCATTTCAACCTGTTGCCCTTGCCGTCATCCAGAAGCTTGATCCGGTTTACGTGGATGTAACCCAATCCAGCACAAGCCTGCTTCGGCTGAAACAGAGTATGGAAAAAGGGCTGATCAAAAAAGATGCCGACAATCAGGCCAGGGTTAAACTGATTCTTGAAGACGGGACGCCTTACTCCCGGGAAGGGGTCCTCAAATTCTCCGATGTTACGGTGGATACAGGAACAGGCTCTGTTATTCTCCGGTCTGTTTTTCCCAACCCTCATCTCACTCTTTTACCCGGCATGTTCGTGCGGGCACTGGTTGAGGAAGGAATCAATGAAACTGCCATTCTGGTACCCCAGCGGTGTGTGACCCGAAATGCCAAAGGGATTCCCACGGCAATGGTTGTGAGCCCGGCAGGCATGGTCGAAATCAGAGAACTTGAAATCGACCGTGCCCTGGAAAACAGGTGGCTGATCAGCCAGGGACTCGCCGCAGGTGACAAAGTCATTGTTGAAGGTCTACAAAAGGCCCGCCCCGGATCCATTGTCAAAACCATTCCATTTGAAGCAGAGAAATAGAGGAGACACCTCATGGCCCATTTTTTCATTGACAGGCCCATCTTTGCCTGGGTTATCGCCATCATTATCATGCTGGCCGGAGGGATGGCCATCAAGCGACTGCCCGTTTCCCAATACCCGGCCATTGCACCGCCCGAGATCACTATCACCGCCGTCTATCCCGGTGCCTCTGCACAGACCCTTGAAAACACGGTGACCCAGATCATTGAACAGAAAATGAACGGGATCGACAATCTCAATTATATCACATCCGCCAGTGATTCTTCCGGAATGGTAACCGTCACCCTGACCTTTACCTCAGAGACTGATCCCAACATCGCCCAGGTCCAGGTCCAGAACAAGCTTCAACTGGCTATCCCCCTTCTGCCCCAGGTGGTCCAGCAACAAGGGCTTAGGGTAGCCAAATCTACCCGGAATTTTCTTATGGTTGTGGGATTTGTGTCCGAAGACGAAAGCATGAGCCGTTATGATCTGTGTGATTATGTGGCCGCCAATATCCAGGATATCATCAGCCGACTTCCCGGTGTAGGAGATATCTCACTTTTCGGATCCCAATATGCCATGCGGATCTGGCTCGATCCTGTAAAACTGAAAAGTTACAATCTTACCCCCAATGATGTAAAAGCTGTTATCAAATCCAGGAATATCCAGGTTTCCGCCGGTCAACTGGGCGGGACACCGGCTGTTTCAGGCCAGGAGCTGAATGCCGTTATAACGGCCCAGACCCTTTTAAAAACAACAAAAGATTTTGAGGCTGTCCTCCTTAAGACCAACCCGGATGGTTCTACGGTTCAGTTAAAAGATGTTTCAAGAATTGAACTGGGAAGTGAAAATTACAATTCAGTAGCCCGATTCAACGGAAAACCTGCTGCCGGGGTTGCCATCAAACTGGCTGCCAGTGCCAATGCTCTTAAAACAGGAGACATCATCAAGGCAAAACTCCATGAGCTTTCCGAATTCTTTCCACCAGGCATGAAATTCGTGTTGGCCTACGACACTACGCCCTTTATCAAAATCTCCATTGAGGAAGTGATCAAAACCCTGGCTGAGGCTATTATTCTCGTTTTTCTGGTCATGTACCTTTTCCTTCAGAATTTCAGGGCCACGCTGATTCCCACCATCGCCGTTCCCGTGGTGCTTCTGGGAACCTTTGCCGTCCTGTCGGCCTTTGGATTTTCCATCAATACCCTGACCATGTTTGCCATGGTTCTTGCCATTGGCCTCCTGGTGGATGATGCCATTGTGGTAGTGGAAAATGTGGAACGGGTCATGACCGAAGAAGGTTTGTCTCCAAAAGAGGCCACACGAAAATCCATGACCCAGATTACCGGGGCACTGGTCGGGATTGCCCTGGTTCTGTCAGCCGTGTTTGTTCCCATGGCGTTTTTCGGAGGCGCCACCGGTGTAATCTACCGCCAGTTTTCCATCACCATTGTATCGGCCATGATCCTCTCCGTCCTGGTCGCCCTGATCCTTACACCGGCCCTGTGCGCCACACTGCTCAAACCTGTTGCCAAAGGTCATACTGTGTCGGAAAAAGGGATATTCTCTTTTTTCTTCAAAGGATTTAACCGGATTTTTAACACAGGCAGTGCCTTATACCAATCCGTTGTCGGAAAGATCCTTCAAAAATCCATACAGTATCTGGTCATCTATCTTGCCATCCTGGTCGGCATGGGGTATCTGTTTTTGCAAATGCCCACCTCCTTTTTGCCGGAAGAGGACCAGGGCGTCCTTTTCTCCCTGATTCAACTCCCGGTCGGCGCGACCCAGGAACGTACCATTGAAGTATTAAAACAGGTGGAGCACCATTTTCTTGAGGAACAAAAGGAAGCGGTCAAATCCCTTTTTACATCTTCAGGGTTCAGCTTTGCCGGAAGCGGCCAGAACATGGGAATCGGCTTTGTTCAGCTCAAGGACTGGAATCTTAGGCAAAGACCGGATCTTAAAGCCAAAGCTGTGGCAGGAAAAGCCATGGGAGCACTGTCCCAGGTCAAAGACGCCATGATTTTTGCCTTCCCTCCCCCGGCCGTTCTGGAGCTGGGGAATGCAACAGGCTTTGACTTCCAACTTCAGGACCGGGCCGGTTTAGGTCATGAAAAACTGATGGAAGCCCGGAACATACTCCTTAAGATGGCGGCTCAAAATCCCATGGTTGCAGGGGTGCGGCCCAACGGCCAGGATGACACCCCCCAATACAAGCTGGACATTGATTATCACAAGGCCGGGGCCTTGGGAATTGCGGTTCCGGATATCAATGACACCCTTACCATGGCCTGGAGTGGTTCCTATGTCAACGACTTTATAGACATGAACCGCGTCAAAAAAGTGTATGTAATGGGCGACGCCCCATTCCGCATGAATCCAGGGGATCTGGATCTGTGGCATGTCCGTAACAACAAAGGAGCAATGGTGTCTTTTTCAGCCTTTTCCTCAGCTCGATGGATCTATGGTTCCCCCCGGATTGAACGGTTTAACGGAATGCCGTCCAGGCAGATCCTGGGCCAGGCTTCACCGGGAAAAAGTTCCGGGGACGCCATGAAAGCCATGGAAAAGATGGCGGCCAAGCTGCCGCCGGGAATCGGGTTTGAATGGACCGGGGTCTCATTCCAGGAAAAAATGTCCGGATCACAGGCACCAGCCCTGTATGCCCTGTCACTCCTTGTGGTCTTTCTATGTCTTGCCGCCTTGTATGAAAGCTGGGCCATTCCCTTTTCCGTCATGCTGGTGGTACCTCTGGGCATTATCGGGGCACTTATTGCTGCTACCCTTCGCGGAATGTCCAATGACGTTTATTTTCAGGTAGGGCTTTTGACCACTATCGGACTTTCTGCTAAAAACGCCATCCTCATCGTAGAATTTGCCAAGGACCAGATGGAAAAAGGTGTTGGCCTCATCGAAGCCACCCTTGAAGCAACCCGGCTGCGCCTGAGGCCGATTCTCATGACTTCCCTTGCCTTCATCCTGGGGGTTCTGCCCCTTGCAACCGCCAAAGGTGCAGGTTCCGGGAGCCAGAACGCCATTGGAACCGGAGTCATGGGAGGAATGATTTCTGCCACATTTCTGGCTATTTTTTTTGTCCCCTTGTTTTTTGTAATCGTAAAACGTATTTTTAAAACAAAGCTGACGGATCATCCGGACAGGGATAATGTACAACTGATTCATTCCTGATCCCTGAATCGATTAAAGGAATTATTTTCATCACAGTAGTATTAAACTGAAACTTTATCTTCCTCCACTTTCCACCCCTTACCCATTTCATGTCATTATTGATTATAACAGGCTTATTAAAAATATTTTTAATATTTTTTAATATTTTTCTTGACTTGGTGGTCTTTTTTCGTAAAAGTGTGGATCAAGGTGGTGGTAAGTGGAGAATTATTTTTTAATCAAGGTTTAAATAAGTGTTTCGATCAAGCTCCTTTCATACAATTGATACCAAAGGCCGGGTGATCATTCCTGCAAGGTTCAGGGTGGACCTGAAGGGCGATGAGAAAGGTACCGGTGTCATGATCTCAAACAAGGACGATTGTCTGTATGCTTATACGTTTAAGGAGTGGGAACAAGTTGAAAACCGGATACTGGCTGCAAAAAGCGCTAATATGGCTGAGTTCAGACGGTTTTTCCTGGGTAATTCATGTGAATGCATGCTCGATAACCAGGACCGTATCCTGATTCCTAAAAGTTTAAGAGGATATGCATGTCTTGACAAAGAAATAGTTCTTGTGGGCAACCTGGATCATTTTGAAATCTGGGATCGTGCCAAATGGGATGAGGTCAATAAACGAACGGAGCAAAAACTTAAAAAAGAGGAAGTCAGAGAGGAAATCGCTTCCCTAGGGT
>Ga0156388_1021_pt1 | contig 19831 bp, 17 predicted proteins | sample RifOxyA3_FD_108032 | JGI IMG/M metagenome (GOLD analysis project Ga0156388, IMG submission 108032) | Desulfobacterales bacterium RIFOXYA12_FULL_46_15
GAATGCCCAGTGCATCAATTCCTGGTTTTATGAAGGCAACGGCCAGACCCTGATGGACGAATTATACGGCCAGTTCGGGCTTGTTCCCAGGATCATAGGCAATTCAGGCATGCAGATGGGCGGCTGGTACAGTAAAAAAATAAATTCCCTGGCAGATTTCAAGGGGTTAAAAATGAGAATAGGCAGTATTGCAGGACGGGTACTTTCCGAAGTCGGTGTTACCACTGTATTTATGCCTCCTGAAGAAATCTTCCCCTCCCTTGAAAGAGGGGTGGTGGATGCTGCCGAATTTGTCGGACCCATCCATGATATTCTTCTTGGGCTTTATAAGGTTGCGCCCTATTATTATACCCCTGGCTGGCATGAGCAAGGCCCCACCCTGGATGTTTTCTTTAATAAAAAAGCCTATGACGAGCTGCCCAAAAATTTCCAGAAAATCCTTGACATAGCCGCTGCCAATGCCAATATCCGGACCCTTGCCGCCTTTGATGCCCAGAGCGGCCCAGCCCTTGACACCCTTGTAAAAGAGCACAAGGTGGAAGTCCTGGTCTATCCTGATGATGCCATGAAAAAATTAAAGGAAATATCCAAATCCGTTATTTCCGAAGAAGCTAAAAAAGATCCTTTTGCAGTAAAAGTCCATGAGGATTATATGGCTTTCCAGGCTAAAACCGCGGTCTGGGGCAAAATGTCTGAAAAAGTGTACTGGAACACAATGGCTTAATCCTATGGAATTCATCAAAAAGGCAGTCGCTTTCGGTGAAAGCATCAATGAATGGATCGGCAAAGTGATCGTGACCTCGGCGGTTCTTTTATTCATCCTGGTCATTTTCTCAAATGTCATCTTAAGGTATGTGTTCAATATGAGTTTTGTCCGCATGTCTGAACTGGAATGGCATTTATTTGCTTTTATCTTCCTTATGGGGGCAGGATACACCCTATTGCATGAAGGGCATGTCCGGGTGGATATTTTTTATTCACTCATGGACAGGAAAAAGAAGGCCATCATCAATTTTTTCGGTGTCCTTTTTTTCCTGATCCCTTCATGCTGGGTAGTATTGAGTACCACTATCCCATGGGCGGTGGTAGCCTATGAAATCGGAGAAACATCCATTGATCCCGGCGGTATTCCGGCAAGGTTTATGATAAAGGCGGTTCTGCCACTGGGATATTTTCTGATGCTGATCCAGGGGATCATCCTGGGGATAAAAAGTTTTTTTATCCTCATTGAAAAACCCCTGGATCATTCATAATCCTATCATGAAAAGGAAGATAAGATGCTGATTGAATTTTTGCCTTTCTGGATTGCCGATTACCTGGCTGTCTGGCTTTTCCTTGTATTGACCATCGCTTTGATGGTGGGATTCCCTGTCACCTTTACCATGATGGGGACATCCTTTTTGTTCGGACTCATCGGATTGCATCCCGGATTTTTTGATCTCCTGCCGCTGAGATTATGGGGGGTCATGACCAATACCATGCTCATGGCTGTCCCTTTGTTTGTTTTCATGGGTCTTGCCCTGGAAAAATCCGGGCTTGCCAAAGAACTTCTGGAAACCATGGAAGAACTTTTCCGGAACGTCCGGGGCGGTCTCGGCATATCGGTTATAATGGTGGGTGCGCTCCTGGGCGCATCCACCGGCATCGTGGGCGCCACCGTCGTCACCATGGGACTCATGAGTCTTCCCACCATGCTGAAACACAATTATTCAAAATCCTTTGCCTGCGGAACCATTGCAGCATCCGGAACCCTTGGCCAGATCATCCCGCCCAGCGTTGTCCTGCTTCTTCTGGGCCCGGTCATGGAAGTTCCCATCGGCGACATGTTCATGGGCGGCGTCATCCCAGGGTTACTCCTGGTGGGTCTCTATTGCCTTTTTATTTATCTGTCCACATTTTTCGGCACAAAACATGTACCGGCCGCCAAGCTGGAAGGGGCCACATTTGATGCTGTTTTTTTAAACAAAATATTCAAAGCCCTTCTTCCCCCTTTGTTTCTCATTCTGGCAGTGCTCGGCACCATTTTCGCCGGTATTGCCACGCCCACGGAATCCGGAGCCATGGGAGCCATGGGCGCTGTTCTTCTGACCATCCTGAATAAAAAATTCAGCCTGAAAATGCTGCAGGATGTATCCAGGGGAACCATCCACATGACCTGCATGGTGTTCATCATCATCATGGGGGCTTCATGTTTTGCCCTTGTTTTCAGGGGACTTCACGGGGATGACATGTTAAGGATGCTTATCGACAGCATGCATCTTTCCGGGTGGCAACTAGTGACCATGGTCATGATTTTTATCTTCATCCTTGGTTTTTTCCTGGATTTCATAGAAATTACCTATATCCACATCCCCATCATTGCTCCCATTGTGGTGGATTACGGGTTTGACCCGCTCTGGTTCGGCATCATGTTTGCCGTCAACCTTCAAACCTCTTTCATGACGCCGCCCTTCGGACCCTCCCTCTTTTACCTGAAAGGGGTCTGTCCGCCCGAGGTTCAGACCATGGACCTCTATAAGGGAATCATTCCTTTTGTAGTCCTTCAGATTATCGGGCTCACCATTATCGGTTTCTGGCCTGAGCTTGCCACCTGGCTTCCGAAACTTGTCTACAGCAATTAAGGATATTATAACGGACCTGGATATGGACGAAATCATCATCTGTAGAAATATAAAAAAGCTTAGAAAGCAGAATCATTTTACCCTGGAAAAACTGGCCGGCCTGACCGGTCTGACTAAAGGATACCTGTCCAAGGTGGAACGGTCTGAAAAAGCCCCGCCCTATTCAACCTTGAATAAGATTGCCGGTGCCCTCGGCATTGAAGTAACCCATTTTTTTGAAAAAAACAATGAACCCCTCAAAGACACCCGGATCAGCCTGCAGAAAAACAATGAGGGTACAATCATCAAAGCGACTTCCCAGTTATCCGGATATGACTATGAAGTCCTGGGTGCGGATAAACCCGGCAAAAACATGGAACCCTTTATCATCCACTCCCCCTTTGAAATCACCAAAATGTATTCCCATGAAGGGGAAGAATTCATGTATATACTGGACGGCAGGCTTGAATTTATATATGGAGATAAGGCCTATATCCTGGAACCTGGGGACAATGTATATTTTGATTCCTGCGTTCCCCATGCAGGGAAAAGCCTTGGGGACCAAAAAGCCCGCATTCTGGTTTTAATTTATTTTTACAAGAGAAACCGGCAGTAGCCCTTCGAGGTATAAATATTCATCAATGGTTGTCACAACGCAGCTCTTACTATATAGTGCAACATAGGATGCAATGAAATAAAATCATCTTGCTTATGGAAATGAGGAACGAATCAATGACCTATCGTGTATTTGTTGACGGACAGGAAGGAACAACAGGTCTTGAAATCCGTCAGAGGCTGGCGGAACGTAAGGATGTGGAAATACTCACCATAGATCCGGACAAAAGAAAAAACATTGGCGAACGTAAAAAATTGCTGAACGAGGCTGACATCGTGTTCCTTTGCCTTCCGGATGCAGCAGCCCGTGAAGCTGTGCAACTGATCGTAAATCCCCGCACCAGGGTTATTGATCCGAGCACGGCCCATCGTATACATCCTGATTGGGCATATGGACTGCCCGAGCTTGACGTAGAGCTTCGGAACCGTATCCTGGAATCAGCCAGGGTGACTAATCCGGGATGCCATGCCACAGGGTTTGCTGCCATTGCATATCCATTGGTCAAGGCCGGTATTCTCCCGCGTGATTATCCGCTGACCTGTCAGTCCATCACCGGATACAGCGGTGCCGGTAAAAAAATGATTGAAACTTATGAAGGCCCGGATAGGGATCAGTCATTGGTTTCACCCCGGGGATATGCCCTGGGTCTGTCCCACAAACACCTTCCTGAAATGCAATATGTCAGCGGACTGACCTATGCCCCTTTGTTCACGCCGGTGATCGGTGACTATTACAGGGGTATGGCAGTGTATGTCCCCTTTTTGTCACGGAAGCTGAACAAACGGATTAATGCCCGGGAAATGCAAGAGTTTTTCAGCGCCTGTTATATCCATGAAACCTTTGTATCGGTTGCACCCTTTGATGAGGCAGGCAGCGGGATGAACGGTTTTTTCGATCCCCAGGCCTTAAATCATACAAACCATCTGAAAATCCATATATTCGGCCATCATGATCAGATTCTGGCGGTGTCATGTCTGGACAACCTTGGCAAGGGCGCTTCCGGGGCAGCCATCCAGAATATGAACATCATGCTCGGGTTACCTGAGACAACCGGTTTATTATAAAACCGTAGAATAAACCCGTTCCCTTAAAAAAAGGAGGCCCCATGAATCAACCCCTCATAAACATCAGACTCATGAATGAAGGAGATTTTGACGATGTAATCCGGATTGACCGGAAAATTCTGAATGTCTCCCGGCTGGAGTATTATAAGCTGAAATTCGAACTGCTTTTTAAATCCGGTGAATATTTGCCGACTTCTCTTGTGGCTGAGAACGAAAACAAAAACATAATCGGATTTATCATGGGCGAATTGTATATCGGTGAATTCGGAATCTCCCGTGAAGGTGCCAGCATTGACACCATTGGTGTTGATCCGGATTTCCGGAGACAAGGCATCGGCAAAAAACTGATGGATGAATTTGTGGATCACTTAAAACAACTCGGGGTCCAGAAAATCAATACCCTGGTTGGAAAAGAGGATACCCGGCTGATGAATTATTTCAATGCCAACCGCTTTTGCCCATCCAAGGCAGTCATCAATCTGGAGCGGAGTATCTGACGGCAGTGTGGTTGAGGCCAAACAAAATACAGGATCAGTCTTTTTTACAGAGGATGACTTAACGTTTACCTATCCGGGAAAACTTATGATCGCCGTTTTGGGGGGACGATCAAAAAAAACTCCGGCATCAGGCCCTGAGTCCGGATGCATTCCCCGGATAAAAAGATAGAATACCCCCCCGAAACAGGTATCGTAGTCATAGGCATTCATCCTTGATTCAAGGTATTTGTGAAGGGCGGCCACATAGAGATAATATTGCAGAAAATAATGATTCTCTGCCATGGCATCTGTCAGGCTTTGCCTTGAATAAAACTCATAGGTATCACCAAGGAAATTGGTTTTGTAATCCACAATATACCATTTTCCCTGATAGCGGACAATAAGATCGATAAACCCCTTCATAAACCCTTGAAACTCAACTGTTGAAAACTGAGACAGCTTTTTGGCATAGTCTTTTACCGGTGAGTCCGGGCCTGACTGTTCAAAGGCTTTTATGACAGACTGCATCTCAAACGGCATGACCGGAAAAACAAACTCCATCTCATTGATCCGGTCCTGTTTTCTAATGTCTTTTAAACAGAATCCGGCCGGTCCTTTCATGAGCCTTGTTTCAAGCACTTCTTTAATGCTCTTGCAAGCTGTTTCAAGAAGCCCTGGGCTTGAAAGGCCTGATCTTCCCGCTTCCCCTTGGACAAATTCCGGGATTTTGTCCGGGTCTCCCTCAAAATCAAGGTTTTCAAATACAGAATGAAAAAAATCCCCTGTTCTTGCTCCTTTTGGAAAAAGCGCAAGGGTGACCGGTCTTGATCTTTCTTCATCAGCCATGTCCGGGCGATCTTCAGGCGCTGAATGAGACGAAGACTGTGTAAGGGCTGAAAAACTGGACATTTTCCAGGCCGGCGCTATTTTTTGATGCATCTGCCTGGCAGATAATTTATAGGTTTCCAAAGCCCGGGCCTTGAATCGCCCCTTTGATCCAAAGGCAAAACCATCTATAAAAATGCCCTGCCCTGAATCAGGCAAAAGCGTTTCAAGATCCTTTATCATGACCGGATCATCCTTGCATCCCGCTGGATGCAACAAAGACCCGAGAGCCGAATCCTCAACAGACCTGAACCCTCCCCAGATAATTCTGCACAGGGCTGACGCCCGTGTTAATGCCACATATAAAAGTCTTCTGTGCTCAGCTCTTTCTTCCATTTCAAAACAGGATCGGGCCGTTTCCATATCTTCTGACCCGAGATCCAATACCGGATCATAATTTTTCCCAGGGTCATGGAAAAGAATATTTTCCTTTACCAGTCTTTTGGTCCCTTCCCAGAGGAAAGGCAGATAGACCACCGGGTATTCCAGCCCTTTACTTTTATGCAGGGTGACAATGGCCACAGCCTTTTTATCGCTTTCAAGCCTGAGTTCATCTGCAGATTCCTCCCTGGTATCTTTTGAAATCCGGCAGCCATACCATTTTAAAAGATAATGGGGTGAAAACCGCTGTTCAAGGCAGATTTTTGAAACCAGTTCCGAAAGGTGATAAAAATTGGTAAGCCCCCTTTCATCCAGCCCTGATTCTGTTTTTAAAAACGCTTCAGTTGAATGAAACAAGGTCATGATCATGGGAACAAATCCCTGTGTTTCCCAGATGGTCCGGTATTGCCGGAATCTATCCTGCCATTTATAAAATAAATCTTCAGTTTGGTTGAGATGGGCAATTTCCTTTGATGAAAAATTGAACACCGGCCCGCAGAGGGCAGCCAGGAGACTGCCTTTATTTTCGGGCTGATAAACCGCCCATAGGATATCATAAAGGGCCAGGGCCTCTTTTGAATCAAAAACCGAACCTGTTTTGGAGAGATAAGAAGGAATCCCTTTTGAAGACAAAGCAGTTTGCACCTCTTCAGCCTGGGCATTGGTCCGGACCAGCACGGCGATATCGCCGGGGCTGATCTTCCGGGGCTCTGAATTTTCATCCTTCCTGTCCAGGAGGCGCTTTTTTGATTGAAGAAGGGACAGGATATCCTCAGCCACCGCCTTTGGCACCAGTTTTTCCGCTGTCTCCTTACTGATGAATCCGTCCTTGTCCAGGGTCATGTCCTCTCTTTTGATAAAACAGAATTGAAACGGCGGCACAGCTTTATTTTCCAGTATCAAGAGGTTTTTTGCCGTTCCGGGCGTGCCGGCTTTCGAAAAGGCAATACCCTGGTATAAAAATGGATTTTCCTCCTTTGAGAAAACCGTATTCACAGCATTGACCAGCATTGGTGAAGACCTGAAATTTTTTTCAAGGGTAAATTTCTCTTCGCTCTGTTTTGAAGCTTTGAGATAGGCAAAGATATCTCCCCCTCTGAACCCGTAAATGGCCTGCTTTGGATCTCCGATCATGAAAAAAGGCGTGCCTGGAGTTAAGAAGAGTTTTGAAAAAATATCATACTGAACCGGATCTGTATCCTGGAATTCATCAATGAGGCAGGCTGACCAGGTTTGCCGGACCGCTTTTTGAAGTATCTGTGCCCCGTCGCAGTCAAGTGCCTTGGCAAGATCGTTGATGAGATCGTCAAAAAAGCAGAGGGCCCGGGCTTTTTTCATTTTATCAAGTTCAGTATTGAAAAAGGAGAGAAAATCGATTTTTAGACAGATGAGGCTTTTTTCAAATTCCTGATGAAACCTGAGCAAATCCTGGCAGAGATCAAAAAATTCATGCTCCGGCTGTCTTTCTCCGGGTTTTGTTTTCTGAGCCATTCTTGTCCGGGTGAATTTATACAGGCTGTCCCCGTTTTCCGTCATTTCAAACAGGGCATTGCCGCCTTCCTGTTCAAGCTTCATGCGGTTCTCAGAAAGCCAGACCGGGACATATCGTTTGGTATAGCTTCTTTTATCAATCCCGGGGTGGTTCAGGATAAGATCGCAAATCTCCTTTTCCCGGTTGATAATCATCTCCCTAAGTTTCCCGATGATTTCCCGGTAAAGGTCAAAATTTATCTCAAAAGGTTCAGGAACGGGTTTGATCAAAATCCCGGGTCTTGAAACCACTGTCTTGAACATGTCAACAAAACGCTCCGGTGTAACCTTCTTAAATTCCAGGTATTTCAGGAAAACAGGATCTTTATGGTTGACACACATCATGAAAAAATCAAACCCTGCCTGACGCAAAAAGGAGGACCTGTCCGGCATCAATTCGATATCAAAGAGGGACCGGCTTTCAAAGGCATTTTCCTTTAATACCCTTAGGCAGAAGGAATGAATGGTCATGACGGCAGCCTGGTCAAAACAGGTCAGGGCCAGTTTCAATCTTCTTTGAATTAATGTGGGATCAGGCAGGCGGCTCAAAAACACTGAAAGCTCATCTCCCGGAGCTTCCATCCGGCTGCCTGATGACAGATCAGACAGGTTTTTCAGAGCTGAAAAAAGCCTTTGCCGGATTCTGAGTTTCAGCTCTGCTGCCGCTGCTTCCGTAAAAGTCACCACCAGGATGGATTCAACAGGGTATCCATCTGCTGCAAGACGGCAATAAAGCGTGGTAATGGTATGGGTCTTCCCTGTGCCTGCACTGGCCTCAATCAGGGTGATTTTTTTCAGATCAATATCAAAGGGGTTAAGGGCTTTCATGATAATTCCACCCGGTTTTCCAGCAAAGGCCTTAAAACACTTACTGCGTTTTTGGCAAACCCTGAAGAAAAGAGGGTTTCCACGCTTTCAAAGGGGCCATCGTGCTGGCAGCAAAGATCCACATACCGGTTTTCCTTTTCCCCTGTCCCCTGGTGCCGGTCATACCAGAATTTCCCGGCCCGGCCCATGGCCTTTAACACGGATTCCTCAGTCAGATCAAACCCGTCCGCAGACAAGGCTTCTGCAAACTGAAACGAGGTCTCACAGAAGAAATAAAACGGTTCTTTTTGGCCTTTCTGAAAAATATCAACCAGTTGATTCAGATAAAGACAGGCATCCTGTCCCAGTTTCTGGAACCGGTAGGTCAACACTGGTTTTTTGCCTTTGGGGTCCCTTCCCGTCAAAAAGGTTGCCTTTGGATAATCCGCAGATCCGGCTGCATTTATAAAAAGATGTCTGATCCAGGCCGACAACATCCTTGCCCCGTTGAGCCTTCCAAAACCGATAAGAAAATTCCCTTCTTCCCTTATATCCGTTATTTGCCCGGAAACCATCCTCCCGCCTACATCAACCCCGGCCGTGATCATCGGCAGGCGTTTCATACCGGATATCCTTCTTGTCTCCTCGATCAGGGGGCCGGCCAGGGTCATGAGCCTTTCATACTCAAGCCTGCCTTTTCTCCCGGGCGGAAGGCTACCCATGGCTCTCAAAATCGGGTAGAAATCGGTTTTATGGAAGGAGAGGGACTCTTTTTCAAGAATCAGGTTTCCCAAGAAATACTGGTCCAGCCCTGCCAGGGTGAACGCTTCCCTGTCTTCTTTTTCCTCTTCAAGGATTTTAAAGGTGATGTTCAGCCCCTGTTTTACAAAGCCTTCCATGGGGTTTCGGAAAAAACGGATGATATCGTCAAGGGAAACAGCCAAGAGCGCTTCCTGTGGTTTTTCCCTGACCCCAACCTCCACAAAAGGCTTGTTTTCAACTTTTTCCTTTAAAAATGCTGTTGCCATCCTGCAATTGTCCCTTGAATAGGAAAAAAGCAGCCCTGTTCCATCAAAATAGGCAGGATCAAAGGGATGAAGGGGGTGGAAAAACCGATATTGATATCTGCCGGGAAAGATAAAACTCTGTTCCATGACTTCCATAAGCTCGCTGACTACTCCGGATACGGGGATCAAAGAATTATCCTTTATGCTCATGCCCGTATAGGTGATGATCAATTTTAGCCGTGCTGATAAAAGGGTTTCAAGGAAAAGATACAGGTCTTCATGTCTTTCGTTTTTATCCCCTGGTCTTGGATATTTTTTCATGAGGTTGAAGCCGGGAGTATAAACCTTTTTAGGAAAGGCGGTTTCATCCATTCCCATGAGCACCACGATCTTAAAGGGAATGCTGCGCATGGGCAGGATATTGCAGAAGGTGATGTTTCCGGACATGAAATTTCCCTGGGAAATGTTGAGATCAAGCTCCTGAGCCACAAGGGAATACACCACATCAAAGGACACTGCATCTGTAAACCCGGCTGTTTTTGCTCCAGACTTAAGCTCATCCAGGGTTTCCATGAGAAAAAAGAGGTCTTCTGAGGATTTGTTGTTTTCATCCAGCAACGAAAACGATAATTTTCTTAACACCTCTATCCAGGTTTCCATGTTTTTTTCGCCTTCAAGGCTTGATAACCCTGAAAACAGGGCATGGCAGAAACCAGCCAGTTTCCCCAGCACTTCAAGCTCCGGTCCTTCAAAGGACTCGCAGGGAAGAATGCCCCGGACCAGTCCGTCATAGCCTTCCGGCATGACCATGCCCATGAAAAGCCGGTTGAGCCCGAACTGCCAGGTATTTTCCTCAAAAGGATCAAATCCCAGGGCCTGACGGTGATCTTGATCCCTTGCCCAGAGGATGCCGGCATTACCGGTCATCTGTTCGATCCTGGACACATCATCAAAATTGATCTTGAATTTTTTTGCAATGGATTCGGAAAGCAGAAGATCCAGGACCAGGCTTTTCTCAAGCCTGGTCCCCTGGAGGGCCAGGATTTTTAAAAAGGCTTCCAGGGGTTCTGATTCCGATCTTTTTTTTCGGTCGCTGATAGAAAAGGGCAAGGGTGTTTCAAGGGAAAACACAGATTCGATAAAAGGGGCGTAGGCCTCAATATCCGGCATCATGACAATAATGTCATGGGGGGCAAGGTCTTGATCTTTTTCAAATTCCGCCAATAAAAGGTCTTTCAATACCCGGGCTTCCCTCATGGGCGAATGACAGGCATGGATGCTGATAGAGGTGTCGGATGGATCAACGGCCAGGGGCTCTCCCCCTTCTTTTCGGTGATTAAGATTCAGGATGTCGGATTGAATGATAAAAAGCATGGAAGCTTTTGTCTCATCAATCGGATCAAGGAAGAGATTTTCAAAGGGTTCATGGCATTGGTAATTTTCAAGGCTTGAGTGAAACCGGATACCCAAGGCCCCAAAAGAAGACAGAAGCGGGTTCACAGCCTCTTCAAACAAGAATTCCTGGGATTTGACCCCTCCTTTTTTTAAGGCTGCTTTTTCCATCTCCCGGTCTGACCGGATATCAAAAAAAAAACGGCTGGACGGAGTCAATAAAAACAGATGAATGTCCATGACTGAGGATACTTTTTCAAACACCTGCAAAAAAAGTTCCGGCAGGGCGGAAATACCGAAAAGGGATATCTGGGCCGGAAGACCGTCCATATTGAATTTTTCTTTTGCAAACTGTTGGAAAAAGGTATGGGCCTTGACGGCAAGATGCTGTTCGGGCCTTGTTTCCATCATCTTCCCAAATAAAAAAGCCTGCCATTCGGCTGAAGGGTCTTTCAGAATGTGTTTTTTTTGCCGGTTCTGCCATTCCCGGAGCATGTCAGGGCGATATACCCCGTAATCATCAAAAAGGCTTGCGATTTTCCGGGAAACCTGGAACAGCTTTTTGCCTCCGGCGTCATCCCGGATATAGGCCTCAATACCGGATAATTCATTTACCGACCTGTTTTCCCGGATGAACCTCATGGCAGACCAGAAAAAAAAATCTTTCTTTACGGTTTCATCAATGTTTTCAAAAGGTTTAAAATGAGACAAAAGCTCATCCACCAAAGGCCTCGGGAACACGAACCGCATATTGGCACAGATTCCCATGCGCTCTGCCAGTTTAAGAGAAATCCACTGTTTCATTCCCCTGGACTGGACCGCGACCCATCCGGGCAGCATAGGATTGTCCCCTCCCTCATCCAGGATGGATGAAAGTCCCTGTATCAGGATTTCCATTCTATTGCTTTTGATGATGTTGAACAAAAATGAAATTACCTTGGATTACCGGTTTAAAAAGCGTTTATTTCTTCTGACAGATATGTTTTAAAGATCTTTTTAACAACCCCTTTTTTCTGAATTCGATCCAGAGCACGCTTAAAGGCACTGACAAAACCGTTTGAGACATCTTTGCTGAAAGCAAAATACCTTTCAGTCTCTTTTAAAACATAAACGGTTTTAAAATCCCTGGGGTTCAAAGATTTTTTTTTGATCAGCCATCTTGCGGACAGGTCTCCGTAAGCCCAAAGATCAATCATTCCCCTGTCCAGACTCTGAAGAAGTTCAAATGCAGCGTCATCACCAAACGCATAGAAAAAACCTTCAGGCGGCAAGTCCGATTCCAGCAGTATTTTTTCCGAGATATCGTCTTTGATAAGCCCGGTTTTCACGCTTCGAATCCGGTCAATGGAATTGATATGGATATCACTTCCGGTTTTTGCAATAAGGACGATACGGTTACGGGTAACAGGTCCGGCCCATCTGAACAGGGATTCCATTTCCTTGGTCCTGGCTATTCCGAACAGACATTTCTTTCCGCCTGCTGACAGAGACCGATATCCCCTATCCCCGGGCAGCACTGTAATCCGATCCCAGCCCAGCGGCGACTCCATCTGTCTTGAAACCGCCATTAACACTTCTACAAATATGCCCTTGATTTTCTTGTCTTCAATATAATTAAAAGGCGGATAATCCTCTGCCATGAACTGGATTTCCTGGATGCTTTCCGATGCTGTTGCAGGAGACGGACAAACTGATAGATTGAAAAAAATAAAGACCAGAATTAACAGAAATATGTTTTTTTTCATTGTGCTTTTCCTTACTGTTTTTGTTTCAGACTTTTCAGTCAGCCGCTACAGCACACCAACCATAAAGCTTATTGAAGCCAAAATCAAAGAAAAAAAGCTGTCTAAATTTAAAAAATACCGGTATGCTTTAATTTCAGAATGACAGGATGAAACATAAGCCCATGGATGCAGGGTGTTAGATTATACAGGAGTAAGGTATGGCGGTTGGATGGGCCCGTGACGGGGCAGTAAAGACAGTCAATTAAAATGATATTTAAGGAAAGCGGGAAAATCAGTGACGGATTTTATGTTATCGGCCCTTCTGCCATACCGGTTTATCTTTTAGATGGCCCGGCCCCCATTCTTTTTGACGGCGGGTTTACTGCCCTTGCACACATTTACGAAACTCAGATTAAAGAAATCCTGGGAGACAGGAAACCTGCATATCTGTTTATCACCCATTCCCATTTTGATCATATCGGGGCTGTCAGCTATTTTAAAAAAGTCTGGCCAGAGATTAAAATAGGCGGTTCTCTGCGCTGCCGGGAAATTCTGGCAAAACAAAGCGCTGTTCAGTTGATTAGAAAATTAAATCTTGAGGGCACGGAAAATTTAAAAAAAATGGGAATCCCTTCCCTCAACGAGAGGCCTTTTGAACCCTTTGATATGGATATCCTGATCCAACCGGACCAGGAAGTGGAATTATCCTCAGGCCTGACACTGATTAGTTTGAGCACCCCCGGCCATACATGGGATTTTATCAGCTATTGGATTCCGGAAACAAAAATCCTCATCGCATCGGAAGCAGTCGCCTGTTATCAGAGTGACGGATATCTGCAAATCGAATTTTTAGTTGGTTTTGATGCCTATCTTGAATCTTTAATAAAAATCAGAAACCTGGGAGCATCAATTCTGTGTGCAGGTCACCATGCCGTGTTTACCGGCAAAGATACCGGGCAGCATATCAGCGCTTCCTTTGAGGCGGCAAATCATTATCTCAACATGACCGAAGGCTTTCTGATTGCTGAAAAAGGCGATATTGATCGTGCTGTCTTAAGGGTTAAGGCAGCGGAATGGGACGACAGACCCTGGCCGAAACAGCCTGAGACGGCTTATCTGTTAAATACCCGCCAAAGGGTGAAAACCATATGGGCAAGGATGAATAAACATTTAAAAAAGAAGGGTTAAAAAGGTTATTCTGCCAGTTTCATTTTTCTGTAATCTCCCAGACATCTTTATTGCCTTTTTCATCCCGGGATCCAATTATTTTCTGTAACCGGCGAATATAAGCCAAGGCAGCCGGATCAATCTCTTTTATGATAGAAAAAAAATCCAGAGCGTCTTTAAAATCACCTTTATGAAAGGATTCAAGGCCTTTGGAAAAGATTTCCAATGAATATCTATGATTCGCATAGGACTCATGAAAAAAAGGTTCATAAATCATTACCGGCTCTTTTCTGCCTTTAACCTGTATTTTTCCAAGTGTTCTCCATGCAAATTCATTTCCCAGCATCTTTTGGGTGGATTCAGAAATTATGATATCGGTACCGAATATTTTATTGACACCTTCAAGCCTTGAGGCAAGATTTACCGCATCCCCGATAACGGTGAAATCAAACCGGTTTTTTGATCCCATATTCCCGACAATGACAGTTCCTGTGTTGATGCCGATTCTGGCAAAGATATCGCTGCCGGTCCGTTCCCTGAATCCTGCCCTCATTTCAGAGAGCCTGTCCTGGCATTTCAGAGCTGCTCTTACGCTTTTAACAGCATGATCAGCGACTTCAAGGGGGGCATTCCAGAAAGCGATGACGGCATCACCTTCATATTTGTCAATGGTTCCGCCTTCCTGCTGGATAATATCCGTCATTTCTGAAAGGTAATCGTTTAAAAACCGGGTCAATCCTTCAGGGTCAAGTCTTTCAGATATGGAAGTAAAACCCTGGATGTCTGAAAAAAAAATCGATAACTCCCGCCGTTCACCGCCCAGTTTCAATTTTTCCGGGTGCAAAATCAGTTGTTCAATCACATCCGGGCTGAGGTATTGTTTGAATGCATTTTTTATAAATCTTTTTGTCCTGCCTTCTGTGGCATAATTGATAATAAAGCCACAGGTCATCGTCAATCCCAGAGAGATATCCGGTAACACCACCGGTATCCAGAATCCCCGGCAATACGCAATGCCTCCTGCCAGAACCGGGACAGACAGAAAGAAAACACTGATACCCGCTCCATGGGCCGGGCCGGGAAAGAGAAAAATAAGAAAAGCGGATATGATGCATAGACCCAGAATAAATCCATAATTTAAAATATCCGTTGTCTTTTGCATAAATCCGTTTTCAAGAAAATTATCAAGCCAGGTGGCATGAATTTCCACACCTGGAAATGAATTATCGATGGGGGTAGGATGATGATCGAACAACCCAGGTGCAGAAAAACCAAAAAATACATATTTATCTTTAAACAGCTCCGGCCCGTTAACCACAGGCTCTTGCCCCTGCCTGATCCTTAATTCGGACTGGATCACGGATGCAGCACTGTAGCTTCTGTAAGCACCGGATTTTCCTTTATACCTGAGAATGGAATGTCCCTTACGGTCAATGGGAATATTCTTTCCGTCAATCCGGATCATATCGTCATTGACATTGACGGCAGCACCGGGGTGGGCGGCAAGGTAAACGCCAAGTCCAAGCGTGGGCACGATTTTATTATCAAATATGCTGAAAAATGGAATTTTTCTGTAAATGCTGTCAGGGTCTGGCAAAATGGTTGAATTACATAAAACAAAAAAATTTCCAGCAATGCCCTCAACCGGCAGGGTTGCATATTTAAATACTGATCCGCCTGATTCAGACATCTTCAGCAATGATGACAGCCCGGTAATATTAAATCCGGGTTCCCTCAGACTTTCCGGCCAGGCAGTAGTTTTTCCGAAATTATGACTGAGAAAAATCATGCCGGCAATGCTTTTAAACTCTGCCAATGCATTGGAAAAAGACAGATCATCCCGGACACCATAGGCAGATGGTTCAGTATACAAGACATCAAACCCCAGGGCCTTTGATCCGCTCCTTGAACAAAAATCCGTTATTGAAGAATAGATTTCTCTGGGCCAGGGCCAGGTGATCCCAAGAACTTCCTGTGCCCAGTCAAGGCTGTTCTGATCCAAAAGGATCACCACAATATCATCGGAAGCCTGTTCCTGGTTTAAAAAAAATGACATCCGCCAGTCCCAGGAAATATTTTCCCATTTCTCTAGCCCGGCACAATTCCAGATAATAATTGCAATGACGGCCCCTGCCGTGCCCAATGCGATTCCCTGAACCCATTTTCTTACAAGGTGATTTTGCACAGGGATATCAAATCATTTTTGAAAACTGTTGAAACCGGTTTATCCTGGATTCGGGTTGACCCGGCCGGGAAATATGACCGACAAGCGTTTGAATAGTCTCGATCCTTATTTTAGGCTCCGGATGGGTCTGACTGAAATCATTTCTGCCTGGAATCAGATTATGCTCCATTTTATGCAGCATATCCATAAGACAGGCAGGATCATATCCGACCCGCTTCATAATATCAACAGCGGCTTGATCCGCTTCATTTTCAAAGGACCTGGAATATCCGTCCGTAACCAGTGTCTTTGTGATGTCGATAATGCTTTCTTCAAATAAATCGACAAGCCGGCCCAGGCCCTTGGCTCCAAACTGCTTGGCGCTTTCAACGCCGATCGTTGCGAAGGTATCGGCAATCCTGGATTTCTTGATGGATTGTATGCCGTGCCGGAACTGAATATGGCCTATTTCATGGGCAAGTACTGCTGCGAATGCATCTTCACTGTCGCAGCAGCGGATCATACCCTTTGTAATAAAAATAAAGCCGCCGGGTGCTGCAAATGCATTAATTTCATCCGAATCCTGGATTAAAAAATGATATCCGCCAAATGTTTCAGGCAGGTTTGATGCCTGGGCAAGCGTCTGACCCAGTATATTGGCATAATTATTGGCAGGGCTGTTATCAAAAGGCGGGTATTTCCCCAGAAGCTGGGCTCCCACGGTTCTGCCGATATAATATTCCTGCTCAGGCGTAAAATCCGTAAAATTCCTTCCGATTGCTTTTGCGCTTTTCAGGGCGAGCCCGACATTTCCCCCTCCTGACTGGCCGACAGTGCCTTCTAATATATTTCCCATGTTTTGTCCCAGGGTGCCCATTGTTTTACACCCGGCAAACATTAGCCCAAAAACGATCAGTGCTCCTGTTTTTTCAAGGAATTCCCTTCTGGTTGAATTTTTCATGAAATACCCCCTTGTGAAATCACTTTTCCCTCTTGCAGGAAAGCTTTCATGTTTTCATGGGAAACCATAAAAGTCTCCATTTTATCAATCCAGGAAAAATTCATATGAGGATTTTTTGACTTATATCCTTTTTCTACTTCTTTGCTGAACCCCTTTCCGGCAAGGGCATATTCATCGCTGGAAACCGCTGTCTTTACATTCTCAGATCCCGGGTCCAGCTCTATTTTCCCGGCAGTCAAGGCTGAAGCATGTAACCATCCGTTTACGCCATCCTTATCAGCCTTTATTTCCACCCAGTCTTCCTTTTGGGATAAGACAGTCACGGTTTCCGTGTATGAAAGAATTCTCAATACCGGTGATAAAAATGAAGGCTCTTTTCTGAGCTGCCCCTTCATAACCTGAACACTCATTATATCAGCCAATTGTTTTCTCCTTTCCAAATCATTATTTCAATTTTATTTAGAGGTGTAAAATATCAGCCACCCCTTGTTTGTTAATGTTTAGGGGAAAAAATGTTTTACCGGGTTACCGCAGGAATGGTTTACAAAAATCCGGACTTTTCTCAGTTTTTTCTTCAGCTTGCCGTAAATGCAGACCAGTTAAAAATTAATACCATTGTGCCTATATTTTTACAAGACCGGAAAGAATAATCTTGATTTTGACAAACCCGCCAGGTAAATTGAACACATTCCAAAAAAAGGAGGAAGATGCCATGGAAACGATTCTCAAACCTCTTTTAAAGGGTGTTTTGATCATTATCCTCACGTTTGCCGTGTTCATCCTGCTGAAGAATATTTTTGCCCAGGTCGGGGGGATGCCCCAGTCTTTTAAAGACGCCTATCCGGAGAGCTATTTCATCAGAACCGGGACATTTTATCCAGCCATCATTCTGCTTATGGTCATGATTTTTATTCACCTTCTGTTGAATTATATCTGTCTGCAGAAAACCATCCCAAATCGAAATTGCCTGAAAGGCTTGTTATATGGAACAGCCTTTGGAATATTATGGTTTATCGGTTTTTTAGAATTAGTCTTTACCTATCATTCGGATTTTTTCAGGCATGCATCCTCCGGGGTGAGAGATCTGCTCAGCCTGATCGTGTTTGGAATACTGGCCGGTATGTTTTTTACGACAAAGACACCATCCATTGAAAAGCACAGAGAAACTGTCGGTGTTATGCTGTATACGTCTATTTTCTTTGCCGTTTTTCACGGTGCCCAATATTATCTGACCTTCACTGCAATTAAACAGCAGGTTGATGATCCTTCGATTGTATTCTGGCTGCTGGGAACCGGGGCATGGATCGGTCTCATGTATTACGGGTTAAGCCCGAAAAAAAAAAATATCCCGAAAAAAATCCTGTTCTTTGCCTGCAATACCTTTGGAATAAACTGGTTCCTGTATACTTCTTTTTATCATCTGTTTTTAGATATACCCGTATTGGATTTGCTTATCAGGTGCGGTTTTGATATTGCCGGAATTTTTCTCGGATTGCTTTTGTATGAATATGCAAGGGCAAAATCCAGAGCAATGGCATAAAGAGGCAAATCATAAAGGATATCTTCCTCTCCTGAAAATCAATCCCCTTCAAATTCGGTGATAGCAAAGACCTTGCAGTCTTTAATCTTTTCTCTTCCTTTCAGATCCGGAAGTTCCACGATAAAAGCGCATTCAATAATCCGGGCACCCAGTTTATTGGCAAGGCTGACGGTTGCGCCAACGGTTCCGCCGGTGGCAATCAGGTCATCTACAATAACGACTTTTTCACCTTTTTGAATGGCATCTTCATGGATTTCAAGGGTGCCCTGCCCATATTCCAGGCTATAGGTTTCCTGGATGGTTTTCCAGGGCAGTTTGCCTTTTTTCCGGACCGGAACAAACCCGATACCCAGTTTATAGGCAAGGACCGCTCCAAATACAAAGCCCCTTGCATCAATCCCGACGATCTTGTCAATATCCATACCTTTATAGCGTTCATAGAGAATATCGCATGATTCCCTGAATGCTTCAGGGTTTTGCATCAGGGTTGTGAGATCTCTGAAGATAACCCCTTCCATGGGCCAGCCCGGAATACTTCTGATGGTTTCTTTCAAATCCATTTTTCTTTCCTTTTTTTAATCTTTCCTGATTTTATCCTTTAAATTCCTGAATCACGGTTACCAAGAGTTTTTTAACATTGTCGGCATTATGGTGAAAGACCTCAAGTATTTCATCCCAGGTGACAGGGGCTTCATCCTCTTTCCAGCAGTCATAATCCGTTGACATGGCCACGGCAGCATAAGGGATACCGGCTTCGTTGGCCAGCATGACTTCAGGGGCTATGGACATATTGATAACGTCCGCTCCCCAGATCCGGAACATCTTGGATTCAGCAACGGTTGAAAATCTCGGCCCCTCGATGGTGATCACGCAACCCTTGTCATGGGCATCCAGATCAAGCCTGCGGGCTGATTCAAAAAGGCATTTTCTTAATCCTTCATGAAACGGATGGGCCATGGCCGTATGAATGGGTCCGTTTTCAAAAGATTCCACAAAAGAAGTCTTCCGGAATCTTGTAAAGTCAATGAACTGATCCGGAATCACGAGATGTCCCCGGTGGATTTCCTCCCTTAAGCTGCCGCAGGCGGTAGTGGCTATAATATGGGTCACTCCGGCTTTTTGCAAGGCTTTGATATTAGCGCGGTTGTTGACCTGGGTGGGGCTGTACTGGTGTTTTCGGCCGTGCCGGGCAAGGATGATGGTTTTTACTCCATCAATCTGCCCTGATAAAAGAGAAGATGACGGTTCGCCATATTCGGTTGAGATGTAAAGCTCTTTTGGATTTTTCAAAATATCCGGATCATCCAGCCCGGACCCGCCGATGATTCCTATTTTCAACATGATGATTCTCCTTTAAGATATTATTGGCCGGCGCAAGGCCTTTTTTTCTTATCATGAAAGCGCCTAACACAAATGGATTGACTAATCAAGAGGAGTTGAACCTTTTTAACTGGGTCAACCACTACACAGAATACACTGCCCCTGGGGAAATAGGAAAAAGAAGCGGCAAGCAAAAA